>CAACWC010000289.1_pt1 | contig 11389 bp, 13 predicted proteins | sample 2275511 | NCBI WGS metagenome assembly CAACWC01 (sample SAMEA5312443, study PRJEB27640) | indoor metagenome | biome: indoor environment; feature: controlled; material: polymer antistatic dissipative epoxy resin | place: Italy | collected 2014-05-27 | reverse complement strand
AAGGCAATGGAACTGGCAAAAGTAATTTTAAGCTCTACTCAGGAATTCCAAGGGCAAAAGCTTCGTGCGACAGAAGAATTCAATATTATGATGCGCCAAGCAACAGGTATCGCCAAAGCGCCGTATGTCGCTGAGTTCGTGCGTATGCTTGTTGAGTCTGGTGAATCAGTCATGCTTTATGGTTGGCATCGAGATGTGTACAACATTTGGCTAGAACGCTTGGCTGAATTCAATCCTGTTATGTATACAGGCACGGAAGGACCTGCAGCTAAGGAACGTTCTAAACAAGCATTCTTGAATGATGAAAGCAAAGTCTTCATTAGTTCATTACGTTCATCTGCCGGGCTTGATGGCTTGCAGTACCACTCAAAATGCAAAACATTTGTGTTTGGTGAGTTGGATTGGTCGCCTGGTGTTCATGATCAATGTATTGGTCGCTTAGACCGTGACGGTCAAATCAAACAGATCTCGGCATATTACTTGTTGGCTGATTCGGGTTCAGATCCAATTATTTCTGATGTCTTAGGCATCAAAAAAGGCCAGTTGGAAGGAGTTAAAAACCCGAATGGCGAATTATTTGAACATTTAATTACGGACGGTGGCGGTATCAAGCGCTTAGCCGAACACATACTGAATAAGAAAGTAGCTTAAGAGAAACTTTATGACTGAACTTTACCTAGCTTGTTTTAGACATAATGTCGGCTCAAATATTGGGTGGCCTGGTTTTAACGGAAAGGGCTATACAACGAATGTTGATCAAGCGCACGTTGTGATTTGACAACACAAACGTAAACTGGACATTAAAGTCCTAAACTTTAACAATATAGTTGTAAACAAAGAGAGATTAAAAAAAATGTCAAATTTTACAGAAGCATATATTCCAAGTTTTGGATATGGTTGGTATAACGAATCTATTTCTTATGATGCTTTAACAGGTGTACATAAAAATCTATATGCAAAAACAGATCAAAAAGCTACTAATGGCAACCAACGAACAGATAATTCAAGTAACCCAATTGGGTATCGTGTTAGAGCAGGGTTTGTTGATCCTAAAAGTGATAAAAGATTTTAGAATGTATCCGGTACACACTATGAAACCCTAGATAATGGGTGAGCTGTTTCTCAATACACATCTGCAAAAGATTGCAATTTTAAATTTGGGCAGTTTTTATAAAATCTTATGAAAAAGAATAAAATTCTATTAATAGTTCTTGTGGTTGGTATTATTGTTTTAGGTATTGTAATTTTTATAAAATCTCAAGCAGTTACAGAAACAAAAAGATTGGGTAACGGTGAAAATACCAACCATAATGAAACGAGTTCATCTTCCAAACCATCTATCTAGTTTCCTTTGAAGAAGTTTTACCAATTTGGAAAGGCTAGGTTTACAACTATATTGTAAAAAACCGCTATTTTTCTAAACTGAAAAATCCATTGAGTTTAGAACTGTAATGTGGATTTATTCAATTAGATTTGATGTAAGTTGTTGATTTTACATTTTGCCAGTTTAAGACATTAATGTAAAAAGACAATAGCGTTTTACATACTGATCACCATAGCGGGCTTTTACTTCTCTAATTTTTAACTCTACATTCGATTTGCTATAAATCCCTGTCGCATAGGTTTCACCTTTTTTAGTAGTTTGACCTGTAATTTTAATTTCAGCGTCTTTAGGTAAATTAGTGCTTTTGAATAAGCCGTCTTTTTGACTGTAGGCTTCATTCAGCTTGATATAGTCACCTTGAGCAACTGATAGCCCATTTGCAGACTTAGCAAAATCCGCACCCAATTTACCTTCTATTTTTAGCTGTATTCGGACTTGTTTAGTTATTTCGTGCTTATCTAACTCTAATTCCTTACGGCTTAACTGGGCTTCATCAGCTTGATTATTGAAGTTCTTAACTTCGCTAGTTTTGTATGCTCCTTGCTCGTCCACAATCTTATTTTCAAGATTTAATAATTGCTCTTTAACTTCACTATAAATTTGCAAGGCAATATCTTCTGACTGTTGTGGGTCATGATCTGTAACCTGCTTTACGAGCATCATTTCATTTTCAGTAACATTAATTAGCTCAAGGCAATCTCGGCTCTGACGAAACAATACTAAATTGAGCTTGCCACTTACTTTAATCTTTTTATCTATATAGCCGTCCTGTTCGACAAAATCATCTTTAGCAATCAGTAGGCTGCTAGTTAAACTGCTAACTATTTTTACGTCCATTTTTCACCTGTTTTTTCAATTCTTAAAAATTCAGATTTTTTAGAAAATACCACTATAGGGTATAGCCTAACGGAACAATTTAAGACCTAATAAAATCAGACTTAAAACCGTATCTATAGACTTAATTTTATATTTCGGTACAATATGTATCTATAACTCCAATATCTAACGGTACAAAATGCCTAATCAGGTTGGCTACATCCGAGTCAGTTCATCGGAACAAAATACGGAACGTCAATTGGATGGAATCCACCTCGATAAGACCTTCATAGAGAAGGCAAGTGGGGGTAGCCGTGAACGTCCTCAATTGCTCGCTATGCTCGAATATCTGCGTGATGGTGATACGGTGCATGTTCACAGTATTGACCGCCTGGCACGTAATACTAATGATCTGAACGACATTGTGAACAGCCTGAATGATCGTGGCATAACCATCATTTTTCATAAAGAAAATCTGACCTTTAGCCATGATGTTGCACAGTCGGCAATAAATAAGCTCATGTTCCAAATGCTTGCTGCATTTGCAGAATTTGAACGCTCCATGATCCGTGAACGGCAAAAGGAAGGTATTGCTAAAGCCAAAGCGAAAGGCTTATATAAGGGCAGAAAGCGTAAAGTTGATTATGCAGAAATACAAAAAGCCATGCAGGAAGATGGCTCGACTTTTAGAAGTGTGGCAAAACAGTTTGGAGTAGGGATTGCTACAGTTCAAAGGGCAGTAGGGCAAAAGCCTTAATGATGACCAGTCATCAAGGATCGGAGAATATTTTATGCAGCTGTGAGTTCCGTAATTTTCTTTTTCAACACTGATACTTGTACGGCTGAAGATCGAAAGCTATTTCTGCATCTGCATTGAAGGCTGTTAATACCCCGGCTTTTGGAGCCGTTTTTTTTAGACCCTATGATTAACCACGATTGTTTAACTGATATGAACAAAGTTGTGGAACCTTGATCAAAGAATAGACGTGGAACGTGAAAAATCATAAAAAAAGCCCACCAGAGGGTATGTGGGCTAAAATCATGTAACTACAGCATTGATTTCTATAGATAATTATAACGCATTTCGTATAAGGTGTATTATGTTAATTTTCGAAAAATTTAAAAATAAATATAGAATTTTTTGATTATAAGCTTTTATCAATTATTAAGTTTATAAAGGCTTCTTGCCAACCAGCATACTATAGGGTACTATACTATAAGAAACTTTTAAGGAATTAGCTTTATGCCAAATCAAGTCGAAGATAAAAAAAAGATTCTGACGCGTGTCAGACGAATCAAAGGTCAGGCTGAAGCGATTGAAAAAGCGCTAGAAAGCAATGTGGAATGTAATGCAATTCTGCAACAAATATGTTCTATACGCGGTGCCATTAATGGGTTAATGAATGAAATGATAGAGGTGCACTTAAAAGACACTCTAGTATCTGGCGAAACTACAGAACAACAACGAAGCGAAGAACTTGCTGAAATAGCCAAGATTCTCAAGTCATATTTAAAATAAATTTGTGTAAGGAGAAATTCCATGAAATCACGTGCAGCTGTAGCCTTCGGGCCAGGAAAACCTCTGGAAATAGTTGAAATTGATGTCGAGCCGCCGCGCAAGGGTGAGGTGCTGGTCAAGATCACCCACACTGGCGTTTGCCATACCGATGCATTCACCCTTTCTGGCGATGATCCAGAAGGCATCTTCCCAGTCGTGTTGGGCCATGAAGGCGCAGGCATCGTCGTCGAGGTCGGTGAAGGTGTAACTAGTGTGAAACCTGGCGATCATGTCATTCCACTATACACAGCCGAATGTGGCGAGTGCCTGTTTTGCAAGTCAGGAAAAACCAACCTTTGTGTGGCAGTGCGCGCTACCCAGGGCAAGGGCCTGATGCCTGACGGCACTACCCGTTTCTCATACAACGGTCAGCCACTGTTCCACTACATGGGTTGCTCGACCTTCAGCGAATACACCGTCGTTGCCGAGGTATCGCTGGCTAAGATCAACCCAGACGCCAATCCGGAACATGTCTGCCTACTCGGTTGTGGCGTGACCACCGGTATCGGTGCCGTGCACAACACGGCTAAGGTGCAGCCTGGGGACTCCGTGGCAGTGTTCGGTCTCGGCGGTATCGGTCTTGCTGCAATTCAGGGTGCACGCCAAGCCAAGGCTGGCCGCATCATCGCCATCGATACTAACCCGTCCAAGTTCGAACTGGCACGCAGTTTTGGTGCCACCGAGTGCATCAACCCCAAAGACTACGAGAAGCCGATTCACGAGGTTCTTATCGAGATGACTGGCTGGGGTGTCGACCATACCTTTGAGTGCATTGGCAACGTCAATGTGATGCGTTCGGCACTGGAAGCAGCCCACCGAGGCTGGGGTCAATCGATCATCATCGGTGTTGCTGGCGCCGGTAAGGAAATCTCTACCCGTCCGTTCCAATTAGTCACTGGCCGGACTTGGAAGGGCTCTGCCTTCGGCGGCGTCAAGGGACGTACCCAACTTCCAGGCATGGTGGAAGACGCAATGAAAGGTGAGATCGACCTCGCCCCGTTCGTCACCCACACCATGGGGCTCGATGAAATCAACGACGCGTTCGACCTGATGCACGAAGGCAAGTCGATTCGCACTGTCATTCACTATTGATCCACGGATCACTACCTAATTTTTCAAAACCAACCATCAAGGAAACACTTTAATGGCTACTCCAGTAATTTCCGGTAACGACATTTTCTCCCATGTCTTCCTCGGCGCAGTCGACCTTAAGAAGTCGGTTGCATTCTACGATGCCGCTCTAGGTGCCCTCGGCATTAAAAACCTAGGGCCATTCGGTAACGATTGGGTTCTGTACGGTCGCGACAAACCTGCTTTCATGATCGCCCGCCCAGGCAATGGCGCAGAACCCACCAGCAATGGTGTGACGGTAGGCTTCGCCGCTGCCACCCCTGCAGAGGTGAATGCATTCCACGCAGCTGGCCTCGCCGCTGGTGGCACCGATGAAGGTCAGCCTGGCCCACGTGGCCATCTGCCAGGTGCTTACGCGGCCTACCTGCGTGATCCGGCTGGTAACAAGGTCTGCGCCTACACCTTTGTCTAAAACCTAGGAGAAGTGAGGTCGTCGTGAAAGGGCTAGTTCCAGCCAAAACGATCTCTTCTTCCACCACGACCGTGTGGCATGCCCGCTCATGCCACACGGTTTACGGTACTCTGAGCCTCTATCTGCTGATTAGAGCTCAGAAAGGCTGTTACCTCGCCTTCATGGCCAAAGACGGTCAATGAGCACGATCGGACTGAAAGTTCGGTGCGTGATGCAAGAAACACAGAATTCGAAATGAGCATCGCGGTAGTGGCTCCCTGAATTACACACTTTATTGCTTGTACATTGAAGTCGACATCCAACCTTCGTGGTGTGGTGGCGTCTGGGTTTGTAGCAGCGATCCTCATGCCAGCGACAACGCTGGAAACCTGCTGAGTGGTGCGGTGAAGCATTTTTAACTAATCCTGAACGGGACGACAAGTCGTCTTGATTGGCGCATGAGCACCACCTCGTTGAAATAAGGAGAAAATCCGTGGAACGCATTGAACATCACGCCAGCTTCGAGGGTTGGCAGGACGTTTTTCAGCATGAGTCAACAGTGCTTGGCTGCATGATGAGGTTTGGAATCTATCTTCCGCCTCAGGCTGAGCATGAAAAGCTTCCGGTTCTGTACTGGCTCTCAGGTCTGACCTGTACCGAGCAGAACTTCATCACCAAGGCTGCGGTGCAGCGGTATGCCGCGGAGCACGGAATCATTGTCGTAGCCCCAGATACCAGCCCGCGCGGAGAAAGCGTTGCCGACGATGCTGCCTATGATCTAGGTCAAGGTGCAGGTTTCTATGTAGACGCCACAGAGCTACCTTGGAGCGATCACTATCAGATGTATTCCTATGTGGTCGACGAATTACCAGCGCTGATCGAAGCGAACTTCCCTGCGTCGTCAAGACGCAGCATCAGTGGGCACTCCATGGGCGGTCATGGCGCTCTGGTTATTGCGCTTCGCAACCCCGGTCGCTATGCAAGTGTCTCGGCGTTCTCGCCGATCGTGGCGCCTACGCAAGTTCCATGGGGGCAGAAGGCTCTGGCGGCTTACTTGGGCGAAAAGAATCTGGAAGCCTGGAAGCAATATGACACGGTCGAGCTGATCCGCGTGGCGCAAGAACGCTTACCGCTGCTTGTCGATCAAGGGCTGAGCGATGAATTTCTCGAGCACCAGCTTCGACCGCAACTGTTGCGTATCGCGTGTGAACAGGTAGACCACCCGCTAACGCTCAATCTGCGGCCTGGTCATGACCATAGCTACTACTTTATTTCGACCTACTTGAGCGAACACATGGCCCACCATGCGGCTGCATTGAATCGCTGAACATTGGGAGACCCTAATGATAAAAATGACCTCTGACAAACGGCATCATGTTGTTGTTGTCGGCGCGGGCTTCGGTGGGTTAGACGTTGTCAATTGCTTATCCAGCGCTGATGTCAATATAACGATCATCGATCGACGCAACTATCACCTATTCCAGCCCTTGCTTTACCAGGTGGCCGGCGCATCGCTCTCGACAACTGAAATCGCTTGGCCGATTCGCCACTTGTTCCGCAACCGTCAGAATGTGCAGACGCTAATGGCGGAAGTGCAGGGTGTCGATGTCGACGCGCGGCAAATCATTCTCGATAACGGATCAACCGTCGGTTACGACACGCTTGTTCTTGCGACAGGGGCGACGCATGCCTACTTTGGTCACGACGATTGGGAGCCCCATGCTCCTGGCCTAAAGACTCTGGAGGACGCCACCACAATTCGAGGGAGGATTCTTTGCGCGTTCGAGCAGGCTGAGCGTTCCACTAGCTCGGCGGAACGTGCCGCACTGCAGACATTCGTGATCATTGGTGGTGGCCCTACGGGTGTCGAGTTGGCTGGCACCATCGCTGAACTGGCGAAGGATACGTTGGCGCATGATTTTCGCTCCATCGATCCCCGTACCACACGCGTTGTACTGATTGAGGCAGGCAATCGCTTGCTTTCTGTATTTCCCGAGACCCTTTCGGAATATACCAGGCAAGCGCTTGAAAAACTCGGAGTGGAAGTGGTACTGGGGTCTCCTGTAACCGATTGCTCCGCGGAGGGTGTAATAGTCGCTGGCAAACAGCTTGCGGCTAAAACCATTGTCTGGGCAGCTGGGGTGCAGGCTTCACCGGCAGCCCGTTGGTTAAACGTTAAGTCTGATCGCGCGGGGCGTGTGCTGGTCGGGCCGGACCTTACCGTGCCGGGTCATTCCGAGATCTTCGTGATCGGAGACACCGCAGCAGCGATGATGCCTGATGGGAAGTATGTGCCAGGTATCGCACCTGCAGCTAAGCAGCAAGGCAAGTACGTGGCCAATCTGGTAATGCAGCGACTGAAGGGCAAAAGCCTTGATGAGCCGTTCATGTACAAACATCAGGGCAACCTCGCCACCATCGGTCGCGGCCTGGCGGTCATCGATATGGGGCACGTCAAGTTGCGCGGGGCGATCGCCTGGTGGATATGGAAGCTGGCGCACATCTACTTTTTGATTGGTGTGCGTAATCGCCTAAGCGTTGCACTGAGTTGGGTATGGAACCACAGTGTCGGTTATCGTGGCTCACGTCTAATCATGCAGCCCAGTGAACCCGCGGAGCACCCCCCTCGAAAGCCAACCTCGACGGATTGACGATCAGGGAGGCTGTTGTTCTCTACAAGTGAACAATCTCCTGGTTCAGCTTTTTGCGAGGATCTCTGCAGCAAGGCTGCTATGAGAGTGATGGTGGAGCTTACTGCAGTGGGCAGGAAGCCCATCCAACCTGACATGCTGAGCGTATCGTTTTCGATGATGTCCGCTTCGAAAGTGGCTTTGTTTCATAAACATTTAAAAGACCAATAATCTTTCAAAGTGTTCGAGCTATCTCACTCCATTAGTTTGTCTACATTAAAAACACAGTTTTAGCTTAATTTACATTCTATTTAACATAATGGCTGTTATACGAAATTAATAATGGATGTCCGTATAGACTACTTGCATATTGTATTCGATCGAATACAATATAGTGAGAAGATAAGGAATTCTCATGATTGAAATTAAACGTCTGCCAGAATTTGATGAATGGTTAGATGGCATTAAAGACAATATGACCCGTATTCGTCTGAATCGTAGATTAGATAAGGTTCAACGTGGAAATTGGGGAGACATTAAGCCTCTCCAAGATGGCGTTTGGGAAATGAGAGAATTCTTCGGTGCTGGATGGAGAATGTATTACATCCAGCATGGTGACGTAGTGATTGTAATGCTTGGTGGAGGAGATAAATCGACTCAACAACAAGACATCGATCGTGCAGTCAAATTATCGAAAACATTGGAGGATTAAAATGGTTAAAGTCGCTGATTTACCAAGTTTTGATATGGCTGAGTCACTCAAAACTGAAGAAGACATTGTGATGTATCTCAATATGGTTCTTGAAGATAATGATCCAGCTGAATTAGCCCATGCACTTGGTGTTATTGCTAAAGCTCGTGGCATGACTCAAATTGCTAAAGAAGCAGGGATTGGGCGTGAGGCACTCTACAAAGCCCTACGTCATGATTCAGCACCACGTTTTGATACGATTAATCGTGTAGTAAATGCGTTAGGCTTAAAACTCACTGTACAACACGCCTAAAACTTTAAAAAATATAGTAAAAATGGGAGCTAAAGGCTCCCATTTTTAGATTCGTATAACGTGTATTATGTTAATTTTAGAGATTCTACATAAACGTAAAATCTCCTGCACTTAGATTCTGGCATGTGTTCCATACTTATCAATCATGATAGAGCTGGCTTCATTTAAGCCACGCACAGTGACATTCACACTATTCTTTTGGAATTTATTTACAACAGAATCAAGCATGGCGACTGATGTTACATCCCAAATGTGAGAATGGGTCAAATCAATAATCACATCCTTTACATTCTCTTTAAAGTCAAACCCTTGCATGAATTTTTCAGAAGAACTAAAGAAGATCTGACCTCTCAAATCATATAAACGGGCTGTTCCTTCAAAAGATGCTATTACTTGGATATCATTTTCAAGTTTATTCGCTAGGAACAAAGCTGAAAGTAATACGCCTGTTAACACACCCAAAGCCAGGTTATGCGTAGCAACAACTACAATCACAGTCGCAATCATGACGATATTACTGCTCTTAGGATTATCTTTTAACTGAGTGACAGAACTCCATTCAAAGGTACTGATAGAGACCATGATCATTACCGCTACCAATGCAGCCATTGGAATCACTTTGAGCCAATCGCTGATAAATACAACCAGAATAAGAAGAAAAATACCCGCAGAGAATGTTGATAAGCGTGTAAGACCACCCGATTTCACGTTAATCATGGATTGACCAATCATGGCACAACCGGCCATCCCCCCCATAAAGCCAGAAGCAATATTCGCGATACCTTGTCCTTTACATTCTTGGAATTTATCACTTGGTGTATCTGTCATTTCATCCACGATGGTTGCTGTCATCATCGATTCAAGTAAACCTACAGCCGCCAGTGCGACTGAATAAGGCAAAATAATCATCAATGTTTCAATATTCAAAGGAATATTTGGAATCAAGAACATTGGAAGTGTGTCAGGTAACGATCCCATATCACCCACAGTTCTTACATCAATTCCTAGAGCAATTGCCAGTAATGTGATTGCAATGATGCAGACAAGTGGAGAAGGCAATAATTTTCCTAATTTGGGAATCATAGGGAAGAGATAAATAATCGCCAAACCTAAAGCAACTAAAGCATATACATGCCAGGTCACATTAATCAGTTCAGGCAGCTGAGCCATAAAAATTAAAATTGCTAACGCATTTACGAATCCAATAACCACAGATTTAGATACAAATCGCATTAACTTGGCGAGCTTTAAATAGCCAGCCATTATTTGAATTACACCCGTCAAAATTGTTGCTGCAAGCAGGTATTCAAGCCCATGCTCTTTGACCAAAGTAACCATGAGCAGTGCCATAGCCCCTGTAGCTGCTGAAATCATAGCTGGACGACCGCCTACGAAAGAAATCACGACGGCTATACAGAAAGATGCGTATAGACCGACTTTAGGATCTACACCTGCAATAATTGAAAATAACAGAAAACTAAAAAAAAGTGGAAGAATTTTTAAAATTTAGACCACCCATGATAAGTAAACCATATGTATTTGTTGATAATTGTAATTTTGAGAAAATTTAGTTGATAAATTAAATGAATTTCAATATACAAAGATATGCTCATTTTTTATATCGATAAAAATGTTAAAATTTGACTATTTAGTAAAAAATATAGAGATATTTATGGGGCAATTTATCATGCCCTTTTGCTTTGAGCGACAAAATGTTCAATTTAAGATAGTAAAAATTAACTCAGAACTACTGAAAATCAAAAAGATTAAACAGAGCCAGAAAGTAGTAGTACAAGCAAAGTTCAAAATAATCTATGTGAAAATTTGGCAAAAAATATTGCTATTAATGCAAACGGAGCCATGCTTACGTGTACATTCTAATTATGTTGCAATCTTACAGTTGATACATAATCTTGATGATTTTATCGAAAAATCACAGCAACACTTGTGCTTTGAGAGAAAAGCTCAGAAAGAGCTGGATGCTAAATTTTTTGCTAGATTTTTTAAGCTGACAAAGAGTTCAATAAAAGATCAACTTTTACCAAATTGTTCAGATCGTAATGAATTTAACCAATGCAATTTGATAAAAAATTAAGCGAAAGCGAATATGCCAAAGATTGAAACAGAAGAGCAATTCTTAGATTTAGCAGAAAAATTCCAAAACGATTATTGCTTATTACGCAATCATGTTGTGAATACACAATTTGTCGATCTATCAGATGATTTACGTGAAAAAGCCCATGCTCTATATAAGGAAGCACAACAGATATATGGCTATATATCTAGTTCTAGACAATTAGGTAAATATTATTATCTAGCTTCTTTAAGTTATTTTGCATGCCCGACTACTAGTAATACTCAAGAGCTGTCGTCTGAACGTTATTTGATTCTACAAGCGAGTTTTTTAACATATCGGCAGTATCAAGAATTTGCAAAAATTGATAAAGCTGAGAATAAGCAAAAACATGTTTGTGA
>CAACWC010000079.1_pt1 | contig 11402 bp, 14 predicted proteins | sample 2275511 | NCBI WGS metagenome assembly CAACWC01 (sample SAMEA5312443, study PRJEB27640) | indoor metagenome | biome: indoor environment; feature: controlled; material: polymer antistatic dissipative epoxy resin | place: Italy | collected 2014-05-27 | reverse complement strand
AATAAGATGCGAAATCTAATCGATCCGATTTTTTGAAGTGAGTGCGCTCACATTTTTACAGCGGTGAAAGACTAGCAAAATTAAATATTTTCTCAGCTCATTCTTATCTGATCAAAGCCAATTTTTCTGCCTACCCTGAACTGTAGTTTTATGCATTCGTCAAATTAAAATGATTTTATGAATTACCTAGTAAATTAAGCGCCATTTTTTGCGATATTAGATTCACTATTGCCCTGCTTGTTTTATATAATTGAGTCAATTCTATGGACCAAAACTCAAAAGAAAACCTTCTTATTTCTTTAAAGCTCTCAAACCCCGCCTCATTTGCTCTATTTTCAACTTTTTTAGTTCCACAATCAAAGCTACGCCAATTTGATAGACATAGAAAAAAATCGCAAATGGTGAGCATTTAGAGCAACACAAATTTAAAAGCAATGAAAAAGATCGGGCTCGCACACTTTTTTATCCTTTTTTCGGTATTTTATGGGCCTATTTGCTGATGAAATGCTAGAAATCGAATAATAGATTCAGACCATAAAAAAATCCTAAACTCAGCAAAATACTAAGCAATAATTTTCTCGTCAAAAGAGTGATGAACAACGTAAAAATTGCCCCATAAAAATAACTATTTTGAAGTATCCCTTTCCAGTGCCCGCCTTCGAAAAAAACCAGTGGCAAACAAATCGAAACCATCAGACAAGGCGCCGCATATTTCAGCATGCGTGTCGCAAATTTAGGCAGCCGAATTTGAGTTTTAGGCTCTAAAAATAAATACCGATTAAAAAAAGTCACACAGGTCAAACTCAAAACAAATAACCATGTCATGTTTTAGTCCTCTGCTTGATCAAAAAACGCAGCAACCCACATCCCACTAAACCCAGCCAGCAAAATAGCTGATCCAAGCTCGAACCAACTCAAAATCAGCACCATGATCGATGAACTCACCACGCCATAAATTGCGGCCTTATTTTGAATCAGCATCACTGCCATAACCAAGAACACCACCACAATTGAAAACTCTAAGTGGAGATTTGAAAGATCAGGCACAGTATTCGCAAGTAAAATACCCATTAAACTAAACAGCACCCAACTGACATAAAAGCTGAATCCTGCACCCAACATATAGGCATAAGACGGCTTTTCCTTTAGCATCGCGGTGGCGTAGAGTTCATCGGTCAGCAAAAAACCGATACTCAATCTTCTTTTGAGTGACCACGGCTTCACCTCTTCTCTTAAACTCAGTGCATAAATAAAGTGCTAGCTGGTTAGGAAAAACACGGTGATCAGAATACTCAGTAAAGATGCACCCGTCATGAGCATACTCAAACTGACTAATTGTGCTGCACCTGCAAACACTAATGCTGACATGCCTACAGCTTGCATGACACTCAGGCCCGCATTAATCGCTGCTGAGCCTGCCAATATTCCCCATGGAATAACCGCGACAGAAAGCGGCAACATATCCTGCACGCCACGGAAAAAGCTTAAACTTTTTTGTTGGATCAATTGCGACTGCACAGCAGACTCCATTTTTCAATTCGCTAGAGTCAATATGCGGCATACCTTAGATGGCTTTCTTGTATGAAATTGCTGTTATTTTAAATTTTATGTGCCAGATATTGCGCAGGCGTACAGCCCAAAGACTTTTTAAAATGACGAGTGTAATGGCTTTGATCGGAGAAACCACAGAGTTGTGCGACTGTCGCAATCTCACAGCCTTGTTTAAGTAAATATAATGATTTACGTAAACGAAACTGTACCAACCATGCATGAGGTGGAAGTCCAGTAAACTTTTTAAATTGACGCAGTAAATGCCATGGGCTCATCCCGACGACAGCGGCGAGCTCAGCCAGTTGATGCTCTCTTTCAGGTTCCGCAACAAGTAGTTCTTGTACCAAGATCACTTTACGCTGCGCTTTGGGTAAGTCTTTTAATATTTTCTTAGATTGATTATAACGGCTTAATAAATAAGCCAAAGTTGAAATATATAAACTCTGCTTAAACAATGTATTTTTCGGCTGTAATAACAAATCGAATAGCAAATTCAATTGTTCGGCTAGTCCTTCATCATGAACCACAGCTTGCGGAAACCACGGCATAGTGCCTGCTTCATGAAAAAAATCTTGACTCACCTCTTGGATCATTTCAGGAGTCGGATAAATTGCCCGATAACACCAACCAGTTTCAACAGCAGAAGAACCCGTATGTACCTCATCAGCATTTACTAAAATAATATCGCCTTGCGGTGCAATATGCTGATTTCCTGTGCGCAAAAAGGACTGTGCACCTTCATCAATTAAACCAATGCAATAGCCTTCATGGGTATGCTTTGAAAACTGCGTATGCTGATAAGAGGCTTTTAACATTTCAAGACCATCAAGTTCTTGAACATGATGGTAATTTACAAATTCACTGGGTCTGATTTCGTGCATGAGTTGGCCTCTCCTGAACACTCAGCATACTGCGATTCAGCAAAACGTATAGAACAAAATTGCTCTACTACTGATAGGTTTTTCCTTGGTGTTTTAACCAACCACCTTCATGGCGCTGTTGTGGATCGTGATGTGTCCAGTGGATCACCCCGCCTTTTTCACTATATTCGTATTCACCATTGAAGCCAATGGTATCCCCTTTTTGTAAGCGCTCAATACGTGGCGCCAAATCAATATTATGTGCAACCAAAACCGTCATTGCATTAGGGAGTTCTACAATAAATTTTTGATGACGAGAACCGTCATTATCATCTTTAAGCACAGCCACAACACGCCCTTGTGATTGAACTTGAATATTACTTTTCCGGTTTTGAAACGCTTGGGCAATTTTTGCTGTGCCATCAAGCACTTGATTTTGCGGTTGGCTGGTCTGTGTAGAGGGCTCTACCGCGACTGATGGTGTCGATGTTTGTAATTGATTTTCTTGAAGATCGATTCCGAAATACGCAGCAATCAAAAGTACGATCACCGCACCAATACTCAGGTTGGTTTTGTTGGCCACTTATCTACTTCTCCGTTTTATTTTTATTCATTGTATAAAAAAAGCCCCAAAGGGGCTTTTTTTACTCAAAATAATTTTTCAATTATTTTGCAGCAGCTTGAGCAGCAGCAACTTCTTCAGCGAAAGAAAGTTCAGCTTTTTTCTCAATACCTTCACCCACTTCAAAGCGAGCAAATTGAACAACTGTAGTACCAGTTGCTTTAAGAACGTCAGCAACTTTCTTGTCGTTGTCGATTACGTACATTTGACGATCAAGAGCAACTTCGTTCAAGTATTTCTCAACTGAACCAGTGACCATTTTCTCAACGATGTTTGCAGGCTTACCAGATTCAATTGCTTTAGCTTCAGCAATTTCTTTCTCTTTAGCGATAAGTTCAGCAGATACACCTTCAGCAGAGATAGCAACTGGGTTGAATGCAGCAACGTGCATTGCAATACCTTTACCAGTCGCAGCATCACCTGTGTAAGATACAACAACACCGATTTTTAAACCGTGTTTGTAAACTGCAAGGTTTTCGCCTTCAATGATTTGAGCACGACGAACTTGGATGTTTTCACCGATTTTTTGAACAAGTGCAATACGCGCTTCTTCTACAGTTGCACCATCTTCAAGTTTCAATTCAGCAATTTTAGCAGCATCAGTTTCGCCAGCAGCTAACGCAGCAGCAGCAACTTGAGCAGAGAAACCAGCAAAGTTTTCGTCTTTAGCAACGAAGTCAGTTTGGCAGTTTACTTCTAAAAGAAGCGCTTTGTTACCGTCTTGAGCGATAGTGATTGCGCCATCAGCTGCAATGTTACCCGCTTTTTTAGCCGCTTTAGCTTGACCAGATTTACGAAGGTTATCAATCGCTAATTCGATGTCACCATTCGCTTCTGTTAATGCTTTTTTACATTCCATCATTGCAAGACCAGTACGATCGCGCAATTCTTTAACCATGCTTGCTGTAACTGCAGTCATGTCAATCTCCTAAATACGGTAGAAAATGAATTCTTTTTAGAACAGAAACGGCCCAGAGCTGTCTCTTGGGCCGTCTGCATACATGACGCTTACTTTGCCACCATCACATGTCGCAAAAATGACAAGCTTACGTCAAACGCATTAAGCCTCAGGAGCTTCTTTAGCTTCTTCAACTTTAGCTTGTGCATTTGCTTGTGATTGAGCATATTCTTTACCAGCAAGAATCGCATCAGCCATAGCAGAAGCATACAAAGTAACTGCACGGATCGCATCGTCATTACCCGGAATAACGTAGTCTACGTTGTCTGGGTTAGAGTTTGTATCAACGATACCAATTACAGGAATACCAAGGTTTTTAGCTTCTTTAATTGCAATTGCTTCGTGATCAACGTCGATTACGAATAATGCGTCAGGTAAACCACCCATGTTCTTAACGCCGCCTAAAGCGCGTTCAAGTTTTTCCATCTCACGAGTACGCTCTAAAGCTTCACGTTTAGTAAGCTTAGCGAAAGTACCATCTTGAGATTGAGTTTGAAGGTCTTTAAGACGGTTGATAGATTGGCGAAGTGTTTTCCAGTTCGTCAACATACCACCTAACCAACGGTGATCAACATATGGTTGACCAGCACGTTGTGCTTGTTCACGGATGATGTTAGAAGCAGCACGTTTCGTACCAACAAACAATACTTTATTCTTTTTGCTAGCAAGGTTGTTAACAAAGTTCAAAGCATCATTTAACGCAGGAACAGTGTGCTCAAGGTTGATGATGTGAATTTTGTTACGCGCACCAAAGATGTATTGACGCATCTTTGGGTTCCAGAAACGTGTTTGGTGACCGAAGTGTGCGCCTGCTTGAAGAAGGTCGCGCATGCTTACGTTGTAATCTGCCATTTTCTTTACCTTAAAGTTTGGGTTAGGCCTCCATATATCCGCATCCTCCACCCTAACGGGCACCCAGAGAAATGTGTCGATATATGTGCGGATTTTATTGCCCCATCGCACAAAGCCCGTGAAATTTATTCACGAAAAAGCATTTGATAAAATGGGCGGCTATTTATACCATAGTCACACACAAATTTCCAAAAGTTTTTAGAGATCATGAACAGTACTTACGAAGCACCCCGTCGACTCATCAAAAGCGCTGAAGACATCGAAAAGATGCGTGTGGCTGGACGACTGGCGGCTGAAGTCTTGGATATGATCAAGCCACATATTAAACCAGGTGTGACTACACTTGAGTTAGATACGATTTGTCACGATTATATTGTCAATAAACAAGACGCGATTCCAGCCTGTTTAGGTTACGGTGCAGCACCAGGTCGCCCTGCTTTCCAACACGTGATTTGTACTTCAGTAAATCATGTGGTCTGTCACGGCATTCCTTCAGATGCAAAAGTGTTGAAAAAAGGCGATATTTTAAATATTGATGTGACGGTCATTAAAGATGGTTTCCACGGCGATACCAACATGATGTACATCGTGGGTGGCGAAACTTCTATTCTAGCGAATCGTTTATGTAAAGTGGCACAAGAAGCAATGTACCGTGGAATAGCAACAGTGAAGCCGGGTTCAACCATTGGCGACATTGGTCATGCCATTCAACAATATGTCGAATCGGAACGTTTTGGTGTCGTACGTGAATACTGTGGTCACGGTATTGGAACTGTGTTCCATGACGAACCTCAAGTCTTACACTATGGTCAGCCAAACTCAGGCATGATTTTAGAAGAAGGCATGACCTTTACCATTGAGCCAATGGTCAATGGTGGTGACTGGAAAACCAAACTATTGGGCGATAAATGGACGGTAGTGACCAAAGACCATAGCTTGTCTGCACAGTATGAACATACGTTGTTGGTCACTAAAAACGGGGTTGAAGTGTTAACTGCACGTCCTGAAGAAGATTTATCACGCTTTCAGTCTTAAAATGCTGTCATTGGCATGAAATATGATGCCATCTGTCAAAAAGACCACCTTCTGGTGGTCTTTTTTATGGCTGAGCAAATATTGGATTTGAAATTTATTCTTTATTTTACAAACATTTATAATCAAAAAATATTCAGCAGTAGCTTTCTATTACATTCATTCACCTGTAACAAAGATTGCAAGCAAGTAACATGATCACACAAAACGGGTTTTGACATTCACAAATGTCAAAAACACATGTCCTTCAAAAACAACAGCTTTATCGTAGCAGCAACCTTAATAATACGCTCTATAAAAACGAATAGCTAATTTGGACATGGAGTCCCAGAATTAAAAAAACATTGCTTTGTGTAGCAACGTCTATTGCTGCTTTACCTATGCTTGCACATGCAGATTCACCTTATTTTAGTCTACAAGATGGTGATGGCTTTAAACGCTTCTCTGTATCGGTCGGTGCTTTGCACGTTATGCCACAAGGTAAAGCTCAACCTTTCCGAGTTAACACATCGGTTAAAGAAGGCGAAACTGCAAAAGTTGGAGATATCAAAGCACAAACGGTGCTCGACAATATCAAGCCAGGAAGTAGCGTCAATCCTCTCTTAAAAGCTACTCTTGATGGGCTAGCTTTAATTAATGCTGATGTCCCCTCAGCATTAAGTGGGACTGCTGAAATCCGTGGACTCAGTCAATGGGATAATCCAGGTACGGGTTTAGAAGCCGATGATGTCACCACATTGGGCATCATGACTAATTACTTTTTTACCGACAATATTTCTTTTGAAATGAAAGCAGGGATTCCACCTAAAGTCGATTTACAAGGTAAAGGCAAAATTTATGCGCCTTTTTCAGCAACTGCAACACCTATGGGCGGAGCTTTAGGCAATTTAGAACTTGAAAATGATATTTTCATTACCGATTTGGAAGCACACGGCCCTGCGGCATCTGCACGCGCGTGGACACCTGCTTTCGAGTTCCAATATCACTTTGGTAAAACAGGTGTGAATAAATTCCGCCCCTATGTCGGTGTTGGAATGATGTATGCCTACTTCAATGAGCTAGAAATTAACCCACAAACAGAAAAAGACTTGATTGCGGCAGGTCATATGATTGCCAATATTAAAGAAGGAAATGCTGGTGCATCACTTGAGGGGAAAAAGAGTTCAGCCAATCCCAAAGTTAAGCTAGAAGCAACTGATGCCTTCGCGCCTATTGCAACTGTCGGTTTCACCTATGACTTTAATGATAAATGGTTTGCTGTCGGCTCCGTGTCCTATGCTCATCTTAAAAATGAAACCACAATCACCGTCAAAGATGCTACGCACGGTGAACTAATCAAATCCACAGCCGATATTGAAATTAACCCCATTCTGGCGTATGCAGGTGTCGGCTACCGGTTCTAAGCTTCAAACAACGACCAAAAAGACGACACCAAGTCGTCTTTTTTCATGAATATTCATTGTTTTTATTGATCAAATAGTCAATTTTTTATCATCGCTTTCAGCAAATAATTCACTTAATATAGCGAAATCTAAGCTCATTTTTTGGTTGAAATATGTCAGAAACTCGTTTTTCCAAACCGCTGATTTATATGCTCATTGGAAGTGCAATAATTCTGGCATTATCACTAGGTGTCCGACATGGCTTTGGACTCTACCTTGTGCCTATGAGTGATGAGTTTGGCTGGGGACATAATGTTTTTAGTCTAGCGATTGCGATGCAAAACCTGATTTGGGGCGCTGCGCAGCCCTTTACAGGCGCATTAGCAGATAAATATGGCTCTAAAATCGTGGTTGCCGTCGGTGGTGTGTTGTATACCATTGGTTTGCTGCTCATGGCAGTCAGCTCTACGGGTTGGTTACTCAACTTAAGTGTCGGTCTTATTTTGGGCCTAGCATTATCTGCGACCTCTTTTTCTGTATTGTTATCCGCGGTGGGTCGTGCTGCACCGCCTGAAAAACGTAGCCTTGCTATGGGTATTGCCAGTGCAGCAGGTTCTTTTGGGCAGTTCATTATGCTGCCGTCAACCTTACTGCTGTTACAAAACTTTGGCTGGTCTGCGGCGCTGGTCGTTAGTGCAATTTTAATTGCGATGATTGTTCCACTGGCTTGGATGCTCAAAGCTCCCGCCTTTGTTGTACCGAATACGTCAACCAATCAAGTTCAGCTCAGCTTTAAAGATATATTAGTCATTGCGAAAAACCATAAACCATTTTGGTTCCTATCACTTGGTTTTTTGGTCTGTGGCTTCCAAGTAGTCTTTATAGGTATCCATTTACCTGGCTATTTGATTGACCAGGGTTTTAATGCAACCACAGGAACTGTTTTCTTAGCGCTGGTCGGTTTATTTAATATCGTTGGCACCTACACTGCTGGTTGGCTAGGTGGGAAATATTCTAAACCAAAGTTACTGATGGGCTTATATGGGCTCAGAGGCATTGCAATTATTGCCTTTTTAATGCTCCCGCTCAGCACATTCACCATCTATAGCTTTGGTGTGGTGATGGGCTTATTATGGTTATCTACAGTACCTTTGACCAACGGTATTGTGGCCAATATGTTTGGTATTAAGTACCTCAGCATGCTGAGCGGGATCGTGTTCTTTACCCATCAAGTTGGTTCATTTTTCGGTGGATGGCTAGGTGGTGTGAACCATGACGTGACAGGTAATTATGACTTGATTTGGCTGTTTTCTATTATTCTGAGTGTTTTTGGCGTACTGGTACATTTCTTTGTCGATGAAAAGGCGGTTGTCCATGACTAATTCATTTTTATGGCTCAAATGCGGTATCGGCATTAGCATTATTGCGTTGTTTGCTCTGGCTATTAGCCTTTGGCTGAATACGCCTGACCTGTTTGAGTATTTTAATCAGGCATTTTGCGCTCATTAAATCTGCATATTTTGAGCTCAATATTTCATTATAAAAGAAAAGCAATATAATCATCAGCTTAGTATTTTTTAAATTTTTTCATAAGTTTAGAACTTCTTTTAATTTTAAGATTACACATATTTTGATTACATTTTCTCTAGACCGCATATCTAGAGAAAATAATCAAAATGACCGCATTAACTCAACTTTCACAAGCGATTCATGATGCCCCGCGTTGGCATCAACCTGAACAATTTCAAAATCCAGAAGAAATACAAATTATCCCACTGCGGAAGAAGCCTTAGGTGCTGTGGTTTTTGGTTTAGATGCCCGTAAAGCCCAAGCAGGAGAGACCATCTATCGCTTAAAACAAGCTTTGGCTGAACATCTGATTTTAATTTTTAAAAACCAAACTTTGGATGATCTGCAATATTTAGCCTTTGCCAGCTATTTTGGTTCTATTTTCCGCCCAAGTGCAGACAATCCTGTGCTGGCTAGCCAGACTGACACTGGTGTTCCACCCGATGTGGTTCCTGTTTCCAATGCGGTCGGTCAAGGCAACTACACCGGCCATGGCGAACTCACCCCACATGCCGATCACCAGTGGACGCCTCTTCCCTCTTTTGGCTCTCTGCTCTATGCTCTTGAGCTTCCTCAAGACGGCGGACAAACCTCTTGGTTCAATACCATCAAAGCCTATGATGCGCTTCCCGATGACGTCAAAAAGCAGATCGACCAGCTACAGCTGATTACTTATAACCCATTCGTCCGTGCGCAAAGTAATACAGGCAATACGGGTTATGGAGACAGCCCTTATTATCGCTTTAAAGATCAACCCATTTTAGGTCATACCTATCCGCATCCCTTAGTCCGCACACATCCAGAATCTGGGCGCAAAGCGCTTTGGCTCAATACCCGTTCGGAAGTTGAATTACTCAATGTCGATGATAGCGAAGGCAGTGAACTGATTGCTGCCCTCCGTGCGCACATCCTCAAACCTGAGTTTCGCTATAAACATCAATGGGAAACCGGAGATATTGTCTTTTGGGACAATCAGGTGACACTACATTCACGTCGTCCCTTTCCTGTCGATCAACGTCGCTTACTCAAACGTATTAGTCTTGCAGGTGGACGTCCGTACCAGGCGACAAATAAAATGAATAATTTATGGGTATGACACCAAAATGTCACGATTGTTTTAGATAATCTGTTAAAAAACCAATAAAAAAAGCCCATCAAACAATGTACGACTGATCAGTAAATGCATTTCAATAGAATGCACTTATTGTAGGACTATTCTCAACGGAGTCTTACTGTTTAAATCGAATTTTTGGAGTTCTTTCTGTTCTTTTGTTTAGCCAAAAGAAAATGCCAGTCCGTTTCTTAACTGACTGGCATTACAATTTTTAAGTTGGCTTTTCTGGCTCTATGGCTTAAGCATTACGTTTCGCAAAGTCATCCATAAAATTCACTAGCGCTTGCACGCCTTCTAGAGGAACCGCGTTATAAATACTTGCGCGCATCCCACCAACTGAGCGGTGACCTGCAAGGTTCAATAAATGGTTTTCTTCAGCTTCTTTGAGGAAGAGTTTTTCTAAATCAGGATTCGCTAAAGTAAACGGCACATTCATAATTGAACGGTTTTGCACAGCAATTGGGTTTGCATAAAAATCGCTTGCATCGATATAACCATAAAGCAGTTTCGCCTTTTCAAGGTTCACTTTATGAATCGCCTCAACACCACCTTGTTCAAGCAACCATTCAAACACCAGACCGGATAAGTACCATGCATAGGTCGACGGTGTATTCACCATCGAATCATTCTTCGCTTGTGAAGCGTATTTCAAAATGCTTGGAATTTCAGGTTTGGCTTGATCTAATAGATCCTCACGAACAATAACCAAGGTTAAACCCGCTGGGCCAATGTTCTTTTGCGCGCCTGCATAGATGATACCAAATTTAGTCACATCAACAGGTGCAGACAAAATACTTGAAGACAAGTCTGCAACCAATGGCGCATTGGTTTCTGGAATAGCCGAAAACTGAAGACCACCAATCGTTTCATTATCCACATAATGCACATAAGCCGCATCTTGAGATAAGTTCCAAGTGCTTGAGTCTGCAATGGCAAGCTTTCCATCAATTTGCGTACCCGCTTCAATGACGTTGATATCACCATAGCGCTGCGCTTCTTTCAGTGCTTTCTCAGACCAAATTCCAGTATGGATATAGTCCGCCTTGCTGTTTTTACCCAACAAATTTAAAGGAATCGCGGAGAACTGAAGTGAAGCACCACCTTGAAGGAACAAGACTTTATAGTTCTCTGGAATGTTCATGAGTTTACGTAAATCTGCTTCTGCTTTTTCAGCCACAGCGACATAGTCTTTACTACGGTGACTCATTTCCATGATGGAAAGACCCTTGCCTTGCCAATCAAGCATTTCAGCTTGTGCTTTTTCTAAAACGGCAGTAGGTAATGCAGCAGGACCAGCACAGAAGTTGTACGCGCGCATGATTTTTCCTTTCAAAGTGAAACACAATAAAATGATGGCATTTAACCACAGATAGCCAGTGCTTGCAGTAAATTCAGCTGAAAATATTTCAATGTTATCTCGCCTTTACAGTCAAAAACTCAATCAAGATCAACGATCCAGTTT
>CAACWC010000387.1_pt1 | contig 11622 bp, 16 predicted proteins | sample 2275511 | NCBI WGS metagenome assembly CAACWC01 (sample SAMEA5312443, study PRJEB27640) | indoor metagenome | biome: indoor environment; feature: controlled; material: polymer antistatic dissipative epoxy resin | place: Italy | collected 2014-05-27 | reverse complement strand
TAGGGTCTGTTGACATTTCAAGTATAGAATTTACCCGATAAAGGTAGCCAAATAAATATACAAGCTAATGCAACTGCCCCCTCATAGCTACACTTTAGCTTATCATATCGTGTTGCTATTCCTCTGAACTGCTTTAACCTACAAAATGCATTCTCAACTAAGTGTCTGATTTTATATAAATACCAATCCATATGATCATTATTTGACTGAGTATTTGATTTTCTTGGAATATTCGCTTTAGTTTTTTTCACAGATATTTGTTCTCTTAATGATTCAGAGTCATATCCTTTGTCTGCACAACATACTTCCGTTTCACTCAAATCAAGTTTTTCAATCATTTTGGGAGCAATCTTGACATCATGTATCGTTCCATCGGAGATAATAATTTCGATTGGATTACCATCCGCATCAACAGCTAAGTGTATTTTAGAACTATTTCCACCAATGCTTTTAGAAATATCCTGATCTTTTATTCCAGCAGAATGTTGGTGTGCCCGAACATGACTAGCATCAATAAAAACCCATTCCATATCAGCATTTGAAGAAATTAATTTAAATATTTTCATTAACTTATCATTTTTACACCAACGATTATATTTTTTAAAGATTGAGTTATACGAACCAAATTCTTTAGGCAAATCACGCCATGGGCAGCCTGTTCTTATTCTATAAAGTATTGCTTCGACAAAATTTCTCAAATTAGATTTGAAATAGATATCAAAATTTCGGAAAATAGAAAGTAACTTAGACCAGTGTTGATCATTCAGCATTGTACGAGGCATAGCGAGAAGTAAATTTGGTTTGGCGATTAAATTTTACTTTCTCGCTATTTTTTTGAACAGAAAATGTCAACAGGCCCTAAATAATATAGAAAAAAATGGGTTATATAACACAATTACTTGGTTGGCTCTTTCTACCTTAAATCCTTAATGCAACAAAATAGAAAAATATCGAATGATTTTAAACAAACAAGGCGAGGCTGTTAATAAAAATAAATATTGATTGTAGTTCTTAGAAGTTGTATTGTAGTTCAAATCAAGAAAAGGAGTTATTATTGTGTCAGCTTTTATTTTAAGAAGTAAACCAAGTGGATATGATCGTGAAACACAATTCAAAAATGGTAAAATTAGTATAGGATGGGCAAGGGGTTGCAGTTTTGAGGGCCTTACTAGAAATAAACTATCTGAAGTGTTGAGTGATAAAACGTCAGCAACTACATTATCAATGGTTCAACTATTTGTTCACATGCCAGTAGGCTCAATAGTGTTAACACCATCTTTAGAAAATTCCAATTTGATTCATATACTTATTACTACAAGCACCTATAAATATGATGCATCTTCAGATAATAAAGAAATAGGAAATCCGCACTATATCGAAGCAAATTTTTTGAAAACTATTCCCAAAAAATCTCTTCCAAATGAGGTACTTCACTCTTTATCTGGAGCACGAAAAACACTCTCTCGAATTTCACAATATTATGATGTATTAACATCATTTATTAACCGAGGATTCGATGTCGAGGATGAAAAAATACATTCATCAAGTAATTGTGATGAGATGAAAAGTGAGGCAATGAAAGTGGTTTTTGAACTTCTAAGTAGTCAAAATGAGGAGATTCGACTTAAGGCTGCGGCTCTACTTTTAACACATAGTGAATAAAGCATTTTAGATTGCTCTCTGATCAATGTAGAAAATGATGGGGCATCTAATAGTATTAAATTAATATTGAATATTCTCTGAAATTAACATAATAAACCTTATACGATTCCAAAATGGGAGCTTTAAGCTTCCATTTTTTACTATATTTTTGAAGATTTTGCATCACAGCTATTATGTTAAATGAAATAAGGACTAGATAATAAAATTTACTTAATGAGACATAATCTGTCGTGTATTTTTTTAACATCACACAATAAATGATTTAAAAATAGTAATGTACTCTAATAAATTTTTTATGATTAATATCTAAGAGTTATAGAGCTATGTCACGACCAGAAATACCAAATTTAAAAACTTGGCCTCGAAATTTGAGCACACAATTGAATGGTGGGCTATCTACGCAGTTGTATGGAGGGATGTCTACTCAGTTGTACGGTGGGATGTCTACTCAGTTGTACGGAGGGATGTCTACTCAGTTGTACGGTGGGATGTCTACTCAGTTGTACGGTGGGCTATCTACGCAGTTGTACGGAGGGTTATCTACGCAGTTGTATGGAGGGTTATCTACGCAGTTGTATGGAGGGTTATCTACGCAGTTGTATGGAGGGTTATCTACTGAAATTGGAGGTGGTATGTCTACATCATCAAGCAATGTATATCGCAGTAATATTCCTCCATGGCCCGTATTCTTACTAGAATTAGAGAAGCGAGGTTATAAAGGGCAAGTCCAATTAATTAGAAGACATATACCATCATTTTTATATCCTGAAAATTTCTTTTAATTTTTTTTATTCAATAAAAAATACATCTCAAATCGGTGTCTTTTGAGATGTATGTAAGTCTTATATTTTCAAATAGGGGATATTTTTGTATAACTCTTTTTCATTAAAGAAAGTTCTTGAACTTTATGCTGCTATACCACTGGTACTGATAGCTTTAGCTGGAACTTATAAGTTTGGTTATTTTTCTACGTTTGATGCTTTATGGGTACTGCCTTCTATAAACGATGCGAATAGCGCCATTAATAATAATACACTGCCAATAGTTTTGTTTGAGCAGCAAACTGCATATCCAAATGATCAGTCTGATTGGAGACTATTAGCAGTGATAGATACCCGATTTGTTCTGATTAATCTTAAAAATAAAACAGATTATGGCTATGAAATGAAAGTAGTTGAATACAGTAAAGTTGACAGTATTTATTAATTTAAGCTCCATCAATTTTCTAGCTTCTTTATAGTTTTTCTAAAATTAACATAATACACCTTATACGAAATTCAATTGTTTTATCTTTTAAAATCAGTATGATATATCATAAAAAAAAGCCCGTTCACCCTCGAATGGGCTTTTTTTATGATTTATCATGTTCCACGCTTAATTCTTGACCAATGTTCCACGGTTTTAATAAGCCCTGGTGAACAATTAGATCAGCCATACGGCTTAAAGAAGCTGCTCTAGAAGCCTCTTTTTTCGGGTTCTAGTTCAACTTGTTCAGAAATAGCAATCCGTTTAGGTTCACTATAAGAATATTCCCAATGAAAGACTAAATTAGCTAAAGATTTTAGATCTTTTACATTTCCAAAAAGTGTAATCTGTGTGATTTTTTCTTCAAAAAGCTTTCTAATATCTATTTCATTATTGATATTGTAAAAAGGCTTTAGATCTCCCCCAAACTGATTGATAAAAACCCCCCATTTAAAAGCTTTTTTAAAATCTTTCCATCCGGCTTTATCTTCGACTAAAAGGCTCAGAATCATATAGAACTCTAAAAACTCTATCATCTTGTCTGCTGCTGCGTAACGAATGTATTTAAAAGCTTTTCTCATATTCTCTAGTGCTTGAACATATTGTTTTTGTTTGTAATAAATGACAGCATCAATCCAATTCTTTAACCAAGGGTAAATTTCATCATTTTTAATACTCTTATACTCATTTAACCATACGTCATAATCTGATCTATCACCTTTTATGAGATCATAGGCATGAAAAATATTTCCAATATTTACTTTAAAAGAGGCCATGATTTCTTCAGTTTTTTTTGTTAACCCTAAGTACCGATGTATATGTATAGTTGCTGCATGATACGGTTGATCTTTAGGTATCCAAAGCTCTAGCATTTGTTTAATAGTAAATTTTTTCTGCATTTCTAAAAAATTTTTATTAAATATTTCAATGTTATAAATAAAAAGACCCTCAAAGAGAAATTCTTTTTCTTCTATGCTCATTGAATTAATATCTTTAAAAGGTATTTCTCCTAATAAAATGAAAAAATCTCTTTTCACTGCAGAATAAGCTTGTATGAATAAATCTACGTATCTTGACGTATATGAAGGACCATATGTTGATGACATTGCATTTTTGCAATAAGTTAGAAACCTAGCGATCAAAAGAAAAAAAGTATATGTATCTATAAGCTTAGTATTGAGTTTTTGATTTTTAAAAGCTCTATGAAATGTACTAAGGATTTGAGATGTACTTGGCAATTGAACTTTTCCAGCTAGCCAATTTTTTACATTAATCAAATCCTTATCATTCTGGTCTAAATCATTATCTAGTTGATGAAATGCTTGATATGTCATTTCTTCAGAACTATAAATCCAGTTCATAGCATGAATGAAAGGAGTTTTTTCTGAATCTTTGAGCCAAGTGAATAGATTTGGTGCTTCAGGATAAGATTTATCTAAAATATATTTGTAGTAGATTTCTGCAGGAAAGCATGCCTGAGCAATATTAATCATAAACCGTTCAATAAGATTTTCTATATTCTGCTTTTTATCTAAACAAGCATGTTCAGTTAATATCAATTTCAAATAACCATTAAATATTTCTATTATTGGATTTATGAGAATATCTTTAAATTTTTTTTGCAAAACCAGGGCAGAGATAGAAGAAAAAAGTTCTTCACTATATTGATTAAAGTTTTCTAAAAAATTGCACCCTTCTTCTTCTGCAACACGTGTTAATGCTTTATGTACACTTTTAGAACTTATCGTAATATCTAAAATATCTTCTCCTTTTGCAGGGATGATACCTGTAGCATTATAAAAAAACTTTAATAGATCGCCTTGTGAAGGAAAGCCAACAGATTCCATAATTTATTCAACTTACTTAAAGATAGGTATTGGCTAGGTATCTAAAAATACCTAGCCATTTTTTACTTTTTAACTTGAGGATTTAATTGAGTACCTCGATTACCTTGATTTTGATCATATGTTTTATTGGTACCATTTGTTCCTTTGTTTGCATTACTAATATCTGCATTATGATTGCTAGTTGATTTTTTGCTCATGAGATTTACCAATTGAGTGATAGTGAAATTTGATGATAGATGAACATTTGAAAATACTTAAAAAAAAGTGGAGACAAATTTTTAGGATTATATTTATGAATATTATGTTACTTTAGATTATACCCTAAAGTTACAATCTGAAAGTTCATGAAATTATGTATCATTTAAATGATTTTTAATCATAAGTAACATGTAACTTTGATATTAAAGATTTATAATTTACAAAATTGTTCATTTTTATCCAATTGGGGCGAGAAAGAGTGAAAGGCCAAAAAGTAGGTTATGTGCGAGTGAGTTCGGTCGAGCAAAATACTGGGCGTCAACTTGAGGGGATTGAAGTCGACCGGATTTTTGTTGACCGTGCTTCAGGTAAAAATACTGACCGACCTAAATTTCAGGAAATGTTGAACTATGTCCGGGAAGGGGACAGGGTGATTGTACATTCCATGGATCGTTTTGCGCGAAGCCTGAAAGATTTGGTCACTGAAGTAGATAAACTGGTCAAACGAGGGATTGCCATCCAGTTTGTAAAAGAAAATATTACTTTTACGGCCGAATCCACCCCGATGGATAATTTGATGCTGCAATTGATGGGTGCTTTTGCACAGTTCGAACGTGAGATCATTTTAGAGCGGCAAAAGGAAGGAATAAAACTCGCCTCTGCTCAGGGGAAGTACAAAGGTCGGGTGCATAAACTAAAGCCTGACCAAGCTGAAGCTTTACGACAAGCATGGAGGGAAGGGAAGTATCCATCAAAAATGGCATTAGGAAAAGCTTTTGGGATTAGTCGTCAGGCGGTATACCGATATTTACAAGTTAGTGAATAGCTTATTGGGATTGGCAACTAAATTTAGTTTAACTTATAAAAATCATGAAACATTGTTCGAATTTTAAGCGTGGAACATAAATAATCAATAAAAAGCCGCTCTGGTACCCTATGCCCCACAACGGCTTGATCTAATATACTGAAATTTAATGATAAATATCAAGTATTTCGTATAAGGTGTATTATGTTAATTTTAGAAAATCTAAAATAATTATTGATAATTTTTTTTTGAAAATTTAACATACCTTCCGATGGGTATTTTAGGTATGATTACTTATGAACAGTGTGTTACTCGCTTATGTATTACTTGGATTTTCAATAGTTTCCGAAGTGATTGGAAGTAGTTTTTTAGTTAAATCGGAAGGGTTTACAAAACTTTTTCCAAGCGTGATGGTCTTTATTTTTTTTAGCACGGCATTTTATTTATTATCACAAGTTATTAAAACAATCCCTTTAGGTATCGCATACGCTATATGGGCTGGTGTTGGGATTGTTCTAACTGCTGTAGTTAGCTACTTTGTTTTTAAACAGACACTAGATAATCCTGCTTTAATTGGAATTGGTTTTATCGTATCTGGCGTAATAATTATTAATTTATTTTCGCAATCAGCAGGTCATTAAGTGAAAGAAATTCGGCAACAAAAGAAGCAACCAGAGGTTATTCGAAAGCGCATCCTTGAACAGGCAACTATTCTTGTTTCTCAAAAGGGTATTTCTGGTGTTTCTATTCAAAATATTGCTACAGCAGTAGGTATAACAAAAGGGGGGGTATTTCACGGTAATCCCCCCTAAAAATAAAAGGATCTAAAAGTAGAATTTTCTCTTAAGATACGAGCAGGAGATTCTGCATGAAAACATCTAAATTTACTGACAGCCAGATCATGTCCATTTTAAAACAGGCGGAGTCTGGCACACCTGTAGCCACCCTTTGTCGTGAACATGGCATGAGTAATGCCAAGTTTTATAAATGGCGTGCCAGATATGGCGGTATGGATACCTCATTGATGGCTCGACTGAAAGAGCTGGAAGCAGAAAATACCAGACTAAAAAAAATGTATGCTGAAGAGCGATTAAAGGCAGAGATTGTTCAGGAAGCAATGTCAAAAAAGTGGTGAAGCCATCTTGCCGACGTCAGATGGCTCAACAAGCCGTTGCCCTGCATGCGGTTAGTATCCGTTTAGCTTGCTCTGCATTTGGCATTAGTGAAACCTGCTACCGTTATCAGGCTAAACTTTGCGATGACAATGCATTAATTGCTAAACAGCTCATTGAACTCACTGAGGCAAATTCCGATTGGGGATTTGGTCTGTGCTTCTCATATTTACGACATGTTGAGAATCACTGCTGGAATCACAAGCGGGTTTACCGCATTTACTGTGAGTTGGCACTAAATCTGCGTATTAAACCGAGAAGAAGACTAAAACGGCACGCGCCTGAACCATTGAAAGAACCAATCCGAGAAAATCAGGTCTGGTCATTAGATTTTATGCATGATCAGCTGATCGATGGTCGAAAGTTCCGATTATTAAATGTGATTGATGACTACCGTCGAGAAGGCTTAGCGATTGAAGCAGGATTCTCATTACCTACAATCCGAGTTATTCGTACGTTGAATCAGTTGCTGGAGTGGCGAGAAAAGCCGTTAGTTATTCGGTGTGACAATGGCCCGGAGTTTATCAGTCATGAATTTGTACGCTGGGCTACTGAGCACGGTATTCGTATTGAATATATTCAACCAGGTAAGCCACAGCAGAATGCGTATATTGAACGTTATAATCGGACTATACGTTATAGCTGGCTAAGCAAGCATCTATTTGACACACTGGAAGAAGTACAAGATTATGCAACAAACTGGTTGTGGCATTACAACCATGAAAGACCACATCAAGCTAACAAAGGAAAGCCACCTCTAAGGGCTGCTTAACCTCTACTTTTAACTTCGGTTATTTATGGGAGGATTACCATAACTTAAAGCAGAATAGGGAGGCTTTAAGGATGTAAATAAGATATGTGAAGGAATTTCTTTTCGGATTTCATTTATATAGATTTGAAGAATTCTGTAGTCTCGTTCCTGCAGTTTAATTACTCGGTACGAATATTCATTTTTGATTTTTGGCTTTTTTGATCGATCATCGAACTCATCATCTGTATTTGTAATAATTAAACTAAAACTATGATTCTGAATTGATTTTTTAATAGAGTTGGTTGTTAGTAGCATAAGCTCACCAATTCTAAGACCATAGTTGAGCATGAGATGTATGATCAGAAAGTTTCTGAGTTGTACATTTTTAGATCTAAAAGGATTTAATTCATTGTATTTATTAGAGTTACTTGGTGAAATGACTGAATACAATCCTTTAATCATTTCCTGATTCATGCTCTTAAAATTATGATTTATCTCACTTTTAATTGTCTTATTGGCTTTTGAAAAATTATTTATAATTTTTTTCTTTATTGTCATATATTTATTCAAGTTTTCTTTAATTTTTTGAATTTCCTTCAACGTAAGTTGTGGCTGTGATTGCATGCTTAAGTATTCATTAATCAAGAAGTTGTAAAACTTTAAGAAGGATCTAACTCTATGACCAATTGTTGTGTAATTAATATGTTCTGAATTGCTTAGCCGTATAAGATTACTTTCAAGTTTTTTATTATTTTCTAAGTAAACAATGAAATTATCAATTTCACATTGAATGATCTCAAAATTATAGGATGTCGAATAGAACGACTCACAAAAGGACGTGGCAAACTTTTCAAACCAAAATTCATACCAAAATTTTATTGCGATTAAATCTGCATGCTGCGTAGAGATACTTTGAAATCTAAGAAATTTCATGGTGTACAGCATAGGGTACATACATGGACAGAATGAATCTAAATCAAATAAAAGAATAATTTGATTTTCGTTTGAGACTTTCTTTTCTAAATGAATTGTTTTTAAAGCAAACATAGTAAAGTTTATGAATTATTCTTAAGGTCAACATATCATATTTTATGATTGAAATAGAAATTAGTTAAGTTATTGAATCTTAGTTCAAGAAAGAAAAATATGAAGTTATTGTTAGGTGTATCGGAATTGTCATAATTATAATTCTCAAAGGAGTAGAAAAGGCACTACCCCACAATTTTTTTCTCTCAAAATGTCATTCACTGTCATTTTTTAGTGGCAAGTACCAGGTGCAATTCTTTTTACGGTGTATTACACCGTAGATGTTTTGAGTGAGCTTAGCTGGCACCGTAAAAGTTTTGATCGACAAAATATCCAAAGTCAACTGGACTGTTAATCCATTTGCTAAACAAAACGTGAAACAGCAAATTATTGTAGTCTATATATTTTTCATAATTGTTCACGATACCTAAGTTCAGCAAGTTTTTTTCAAACTCAATGCGTTCAATGGGTTCTGATTTCACAAATGCATGGATGGATGCTTTGATTACATGATAATTATAACTTTCTGATGGACATTGACGTTCACATGAAATAATTCCAGCTTCAATGAACAAATTAATATTACGCTGCCAAGAACGTCCGTGAATGTGGTAATTCAGGCAGTCACCAAGTTTTTGCAGATCTGACAATTTAAAGGATTTGTTTTGGCAAACTGCAAAATATGTAAAGGTAAAATAACGATATGAAATATCTTTTTTTAATATCTTAAACTTAGGATTGTCATAAAAGTTAACATTAGCATTCGTTCTATATATTTTAAGGAACAGCTCACCATACTTACTTAATCTATAATATTTAGATGAGCGACAAGTAGAACGCCCTAGATCCTCTATCATCCCCAATTGGACCCAATTTTTAATAAGACGCTGAATAGAACGAACGAGCCATTTAGACTTATAACCCTCTAATTCATCTATATAGGTGCCTTTCAGGAAGTGAACACTCAATGGTCGTGGGTGATGTTCTACAAACTGAGTGAACAGTCGATGTATAAATTTTATATCCAAAATTGTATTTAGAGCTCTCATGATAAGTACTTTAAAACCATCTTAAAACCATCTTAAAACCATCTTAACAAAACCTTTTAAACCTTTTAATTTTTTTTAAATTAAATATACTTAAAACCATAATAATAGCTTAAAGGGTTTTAATTGTGCTAAAGCTAAAATGTATATCGATATTAGCAATGTCAATCATTACACAATCTATCTTTGCTGAAAATTCAGTAGTACTTGATGTTGGCCATTCACCAAAACAAGCTGGATCTACTGCAGCTAACGGCTATCCTGAATACACTTACAACCTTAGCATGGTCAATTCTATTGAATACTTTCTTAAATCGCGTCATGTCCAAGTGCTCAGATCTTCAGTGAATGAAGATAAAGTCTCACTGGTTCAACGTGCGACCAGATACCCTAATGCTAATCTTTTTATTTCGGTGCACCACGACTCAATACCTACTGAGCTGACCAAGTACAAGAATCAACTCAAAGGTTTTTCAATTTTTGTATCAAAGAAAAATCCAGAATACGGAAAAAGTTTGAAATGCGCCAATCTCATTGGCCAGAACCTAAAATCAATTGGTGAAAGCCCTTCTACTTACCATGGCATTAATATACCAGGTGAAAACAAAAAGCTTTTGACCTCAAATGGCGTATATCAATATGACAATCTAGTGGTCCTGAAGAAATCACAAAAGCCGGCGGTTTTAATTGAGATCGGCGTGATTGCCAATCCTGAAGAAGCAAATCGCTTATCTAATCAGAAAGTAATCTGGAAAATATCTGAAAATATTGCTCAGTCGATACAGCAATGTTTAAACCAATAAGGTGCATGCTGCAGTAATCAATATGCACCCCTCTAGAATTAGAATCTTATGCCGACCGTTTCACCATCATCATTGACCGCACCAGCATCATAAGTGTTATGCCATACGCCATTAATCATGACCAAGTGTGGCGCCCAAAATGACACTGTTTGAATATTATGCAAAACATCATCTGGCGTATCGAAACTAGAAGCACCTATATAGCGGAAGAACATCAAGTTTTCGCCTAGTTCTTCAATATACATTTCAGGATCAAAGTCATCCAAAAACTCTTTATCTTCACGTATCACTTCGTTTAACTCAGTTTCAACGAGTTTGAGTAAAGCGGTAGGCGTAGGTAAACCATCATAAGCCCATTCAGACTCTTTACCTTCAAGTTCCATCCCATCTTTAATATCAAATGCAGCGACATATCCAGTAAAGTAATTTTCAGCTTGCGAGAAGTTATTCGGCATGTCTTGATAGTATCTATCAAGTACGGTCTTAATCTTTGCCAAGGTTGCATCAATCGTACTTTGAATTGCACTTTCAGCACGTTCTTGAGCTGTACCTCTTTGCTTAGCTTGCCCCATGTGTACCCCCTGATTATTCACATTTTGACTAGTATTTTATTTCTAAAGCCTATTGTTTCAGCACTTTAAACCGATTCAGTATATACCAAAGGTTTGCTATTTATATTTCATATATACGATAAGTCTCAAATACTACAAATGGCTTGGTAGCTAAGTGATATAACATGTTTTTGTGCTTCAGGCTTTACAATGCTTTTCTCAGATTATCTAGACCAACATGCCGTTATTCTTGCGCTATGTTTGGCAATCTGCATATCTTCAGTTGTGGTTTATACAAAGTATAGAACTCTACGCGCCGTTTATCTTACTGGTGCATCCCTATTCACTTTTGATGTGGTTCCGTTAATTAGACCACTCAATTCAGTTTTATAAGTGATAAATCCGCTCTAAATATTTAAATTATGCTGCCATTACTTTTAGTAAATGTTGATCATAAAATTCATTTGGTGTTGCCTTATTCAAACTTGAATGAGGACGTATCATGTTATAAAAATC
>CAACWC010000371.1_pt1 | contig 11991 bp, 8 predicted proteins | sample 2275511 | NCBI WGS metagenome assembly CAACWC01 (sample SAMEA5312443, study PRJEB27640) | indoor metagenome | biome: indoor environment; feature: controlled; material: polymer antistatic dissipative epoxy resin | place: Italy | collected 2014-05-27 | reverse complement strand
TATCATTTGCAAAATCAATCCTTTGAAGCACCAGAGCATGTTGCAGACGATATTGCTATATTAAGTTTACGCCGAATGAATTAATCAAATTATCAATAACTTATTACAATATCCTATCTTCTAAGACTGTTAGATACTTGAGTAAGTATTTGCCCTATGGGATAATTTCCTATCCTTCTCTGCAAATGGCATTTATATGTCAACAGGTCATGTTGAATATGCAAGCTTGAATGGAACGCATATTTTTAAGCTTATTGGCGAAGTGCGTGCCCAATCTTGTATCAGTCTAGACAAACTTTTAAACCGTATTGAACAACAGTCAAATGTTGTTGGTGCAATCGTAGATTTAACCCAAACTACATTCATCGACAGCACTGTGTTAGGCATTTTGGCAAAGTTAGGCTTAAAGCTTAAACTGATCCATAATATCCAAGCTGTCATGTTGTCCACCAATTCTGATATCACTACCTTAGCCAACAGTATGGGGCTAGGGCAGGTTTTTGTGATTTTAAACTACTGTGGCGATCCAAATGTTTGTACCCTCGAACTGATGGAAGAGCACATTACGCATCGTAATATGTTAAACACCGTTCTAGATGCACATAAAACTTTGATGGAACTGAATCAAAGTAATCAAAATATGTTTGAACCTTTGGTCAAACAGTTGCAAAAAGAACAAGACAACCTCGATCAAGTGTCACAGCAACAAAACGCATAACAACAAATTTTGTAGGCCCATTTATGACTTTACTTTCTGTTGTACAGATGAACTCTCAAAATGACATTGAAGCAAACTTCCTTGTCATTGAGTCTCTCATTCAACAAAGTAAAGCAAATGGTGCTGAACTTATTGTGTTCCCCGAAAACTTCGTTTGTTTTGCCGCAGGCAAACAACGTGAGACCGCAGCACAGTTTGAAGACATTCAAAAGCGTTTAGAAAATCTTGCTCATCAATATCAGATCTGGATCGTCGCAGGTACTCTCCCATGCCCGTTCCGTCCAGATGGTTCTGTTATTGAAGATGGTCGTGTTCGTACAGTCAGTCTTTGCATTAGCCCTGAACGGACCGAAGCACGTTATGACAAAATTCATTTGTTTGACGTACAAGTTAGCGATGCTGTGGGTGGCTACCAAGAATCTAAGTTTTTTGAACCTGGTACAGATGTCGTTGTGGCAAAAACACCTTTTGGTAATATTGGCTTAATGGTTTGCTATGACTTACGCTTTCCTGAACTGGCTTTAACTTTACGCGCGCGTGGTGCAAATATTTTGACTGCTCCTGCTGCATTTACCTACACCACGGGGCAAATGCACTGGCAGTTATTATTACAAGCCCGTGCGATGGATAGCCAAAGCATCGTGTTAGGCGCAGCGCAACAAGGTTGGCATGGTGAAAAGAGACAAACTTGGGGACATGCAGCAGCAACCAATAGCCGTGGTCAAGTTTTGGATTTAATTCTTAACCCGGGTGCACAGTTGATTACTGTACCTTTTGACTTGGCAGAACAAGCTCAAATCCGTGAAAGCATGCCGTTAATGCAACACCGAAAATTAGTGCAATTTTAATCACGCTGCGATCGTTTAAGACAAGGTTATTCTTCGCACAAAAACTTCATATTGATTCACTACTGCTCTTTCATGGAGTAGCTCTAGCTCTCATAAAATACATGACTCTATTTATCTTTAAAATTAATAGTAGCTCGAATCACTCTCTGTTTTCATTCACATCGATAAGCCCCGATTGCGAATGTTAAAAAACAATAATAGGATTCTATACCATTGATTTTTAATTAACTAAACCCTCAATTTAAACGCAAGCATACTCTGTATAAATTTACAAAAACACTGCTTATTCTTTCTGCAATTTAGGACAGGATAAGAACTCAAATACAATATTCAGGGAATCACAATGTCTTTAGAAAAAGTAGTTTATACAGCACATGCTAAAGCGACAGGTGGCCGTGATGGTCGCGCAACCTCTTCTGATGGAATTTTAGATGTAAAACTCACCGTTCCTAAAGAAATGGGCGGCGCAGGTGGTGGAACGAACCCTGAACAGCTTTTTGCCGCAGGTTATTCTGCATGTTTTCTAGGTGCAATGAAGTTTGTTGCTAACCGTGACCAATTAAAAATTACACCTGATGTTTATATCGAAGGTGATGTAGGTATTGGCCCGATTCCAACAGGCTTTGGTATTCAAGTGACCTTGAACATTCACTTAGAAGGTTTAGAGCATGCAGAAGCGCAAAAATTAGTGGATGCAGCACATATTGTTTGCCCTTATTCAAATGCAACGCGTGGCAATATTGATGTGACGTTGAATGTGATTGTTTAATTTTTAAATGAACATCCACTTAAAAAGAAAGACTAATTTTTAGGTGGATTTAATTTATTCAAATATTCTATATTGACTTAAACAATGTAGAAAAACACCTAAAATGAAACGTGACAAATCAAATGATGAAACTTTTCTTCAACTGACTAATATTGCAAATAATTTCAAATCGACTGAAGAAAATTATCTCCTTTCCTATCCTTATTTTTTAAATTACTTCCAAAATTTAGAATCTATCAATTTAGAGAATTTGGTTATCGGAATAAGTTTTACTTATTCTTGGATGCCCACGATCCTAAAAGCGCTAAATCTTAAAAATACAGAAAAAGTTGTCTTCATCTTAAATGAAGTCAAAAAAGGCAAACTTATCGATGAACAACAACTTACAACGCTAAAAACTACCTTTAACAATTCACTTGTTGGTACATCAAAACTCTTACATTTTATAAACCCAAAGCAATATGCGATTTGGGACAGCAGTGTTTTTAGATTTCTAAACAATGTAGAACCACATAAATACAGACTAGAAAAGCCCAGAGCTTATATTGAGTATTTAAAGCTGATCGAAGAGCTAAAAAATGAAAAAGCATTTACAGCATTTTTTGAGTTAATGAAACAAAAAGTTGGTTATGACATTACGGAATACAGAGCACTGGAACTTGCATTTTTTAAAGGCACTCCATTTCAAAATAAATGAGCCCACTAAAATTTCATTTTTTAAATTTAATCTTTAGCTTTATTCATTACTCTGCCGCTTCATTAGTCACACGTAATACTTCTTCCAGTGTGGTTTTCCCAGCCAACACTTTACGCAAACCATCATCACGAATAGAGCCTGAGTGTTGTCGGGCATAACTTTCTAATTCATATTCAGCGGCATTGCCATGAACTAAACGGCGCATCTGATCGTCCACAGCGACAATTTCATAAATCGCCGTCCGCCCTGTAAAACCTGTATGTGCACAACGTTCACAGCCATTCGGTTGAGGTAACTGAAGTTCTGCTTTTGGATTCAAATGCTGAAACAGTTGTGTTTCAAAAGTATCGGCTTCATGCCATGTCACACAGTGACTACATAAGGTTCGCACTAAACGCTGTGCAATGACACCAATCAAAGAACTCGACAGCAAAAACGGCTCAATGCCCATATCTTTTAAACGGGTCACCGCACCAATGGCCGTATTGGTATGCAGTGTAGATAAAACCAAATGCCCTGTGAGCGATGCTTGTACCGCAATTTCAGCCGTTTCCAAGTCACGGATTTCACCCACCATGACTACATCTGGGTCTTGACGCAGCATGGCTTTTAAGGCTCTCGCAAAAGTCATATCGACTTTGGTGTTAACTTGGATCTGTCCAATCCCTTCCAATTGATATTCGATCGGGTCTTCTGCGGTCAAAATATTTTTCGAACCATCATTAAGGTCTGAAAGCGCCGCATAAAGCGTTGTTGTTTTACCCGAACCTGTCGGCCCTGTGACCAAAATAATGCCGTGTGGGCGATGCACCAATTGGGTTAAACGCTCATAGTCAGGTTTCAATAAGCCCAAATGTGTCATGTTCAAACGACCGGCTTGTTTATCTAATAAACGCATCACCACACGTTCGCCATGTGATGATGGCAAAGTCGAAACACGCACATCCACTTCACGACCGGCTAAACGCAGTGAAATACGCCCATCTTGCGGAATCCGTTTTTCTGCAATATCCAATTTGGCCATGACTTTAATACGAGACACCAACAGCGGTGCTAGTTCACGGCGTGGCTGCACAATTTCACGTAATTGCCCATCGACACGTAAACGCACCGATAGTTTCTTTTCAAAGGCTTCAATATGAATATCGGATGCGCCAACACGGATGGCTTCAGACAATAAAGCATTAATCAAACGAACAATTGGGGCATCATCTTCTTGGTCCATCAGATCTTCAGCTTCAGGCACTTGGTCAGCTAAACTGAGTAAATCGGGATGATCTTCTAAACCTGCGGCCACTTGTTGTGATTCGCCACTGTCCCCTGCATAGCTACTGCTTAAAAGCTGGTGAAATTCTTCATCACTACACAGTTGATGTTGTGCTGCCACACCTAAAAAACGACGTGCCTCTTGCAAAGCCAACAACGGCGTACTTTCACGGCGCACAATAAAGGCTTGATCGCCTTCGTAACGCAACAGCACGCCATGACGCTTCGCAAAACTATAGGGAATTTGTAATTGTTTAAGCACTTGCATCTTAAAATTATAATAATGATGAAAAATATTATTTTGAGTGTACTCTAAGCATATGACAGCGTGAAGTCTGTTTTTCACTGATTTGCAATATAAGGAAATGTGCTGTTGCCTAATATGAATGAACTGTTTGAATCGGATAGCCCCAATTTAAAATGGTGGGGGGAATACAACTTTGAGTTGAATCAAGCTCGTGCGTGGCAGTTCGGCTCATTACTTTTTCGCCTCACCCGCGGTCTACAAGAGTGGCGTTTAGAGTTTCATCGTCCTCAAGTTCAATATGACTATGAGCAAAAATGGCATGCGATAGAAGACCCACATTTCGCCTTTCCACAACCCGTTGAAATTAAACGCTACATGTTTAAAAACACTCACCATACGATTCAACTGATGCCACGTTTGGCCGATCGTTCAGTGGTAATTAAACCTGTCGATCCGATTTATATTCCAGCCGGTCAGCGCGGGACGCTGTATATCAGCACTCCATTATGGATTTCGGGTTTTATTGAAGGTCAGCGCGATCCCCTATTTGATATTCCTGTGATTTTACCCAAAGAAACTTGGTTTGGGCCAAACCACCGTACAGGTGAAATTGCCTACGCTACGGCTGTCGATGGTCGAACTGAATTGCATCAACTCAAACCACGTGCATTTCGTGCAGTGACGCCCATTGAGTTCCACAACACCAGCCATTTACAACTGCGTTTTGACCGCATGAACGTGCCTGTTTCAGCCCTGCCTTTATTTTATAGTGAAAGTACGGATCGACTTTGGACATCACAAATTAAAGTCTTACATGAAGGCGCTGATCGGCCACCGCGAATCCGTATCGAGAACCGTACGCCTCCGCATGCAGGCAAAGTGATTTATGTGCATCCACCGCGCTCTTCGGCGAGCGCATTATTTAATATGTTTGATTCATTCTTCTAAGGGGGACAGATGCCAAACTCAAATATTCCCCAAGAAATTACCAGTAGCCTAAAAGGCATTTTTACCAACATCAATACAGAACGACTAACGGAAATCTTAATTGCCTTAGTGCTGTGTTTTGTTGGGTTTCTCTTGGCACGTCTGGTTTCAAATACCTTTATCCGAACCATTGGCACCAAGTTTAACGCCCACCAACGACTGGTCTGGCGTCGTGGTATTTTTTACTTTATTTTTCTAATTTTTGTGATGGCCAGCCTCAAAGAAGCTGGTTTTAAACTCAGTGTGTTCTTAGGCGCCGCAGGTATTTTGACGGTTGCTTTGGGTTTTGCCTCACAAACCTCTGCATCCAACTTAATCAGTGGGTTGTTCCTGATTGGTGAAGGTTCTTTTGAAATTGGTGACACCATTTCAATCACCCTTATTCGTGGCAATACCATTGAAGGTGAAGTCATTTCAATTGACCTCCTCTCGGTTAAGCTACTCACTCAGGACAACATTTATGTACGACTGCCGAATGAACAACTGATTCGAGCGCCTGTTCACAACCTCTCTAAGTTTCCAATACGGCGTATTCCCATCACCCTAGCGATTAACTTTCATGAGAACATCATTAAAGTACGTGAAGTGCTGATTGATGTGGCTAATAAATATCCTTTGGTGCTTGCAGACCCTAAACCTGCCGTCACCGTCACCGCCTTTCGTGAGTCTTCGATTGAGTTACTGTTTGCCGTGTGGTGTCAGCAAGAACACTTTTTGCAAGTGCGTGATGAAATGCAGGAACGTATTCGTAATGGTTTCTTAGATAACCAAATCGAAATTCCTGTGCCGAAAATGGGTTTTGTCGATCATCCGCTTTCGCGTCCATTATCCAATGAAGAAATTGATCAATATGCCAATGCGCAAGCCTTGAAACGAGAACCGAATATCAAATAAATAGCCTCAGCTCCTTATGATCCCTGCAGACATAAGGAGCTGAATTTGTTTAATTGGTCTTTTCCTCAAGTTCAGGCATCGGTGCAATATACGCAATCACCAACATCACCAAACCTGCACCTAAAAATGAAATCACGCGGGTGAGTGTCCCAATGTGAGATAAGTCAAACAAGACCAATTTCAGCGTCACCAGAACTAAAATACAGCCGCCGAAAATCCACAATGAACGCAAGTTGCGTTTGGTTGCCGTCAGCATGCAAATGAAAGCCAAACTAACCCAAAGCAAAGTAAAGCTCAGTTGTACTAAAGCATTTTGCCACATTTCCCAGTCATTATAGGGTGTTAGGAAGTAGACATGCAGCGCACGTAGCACCACATAACTACTGAGCCAAAGTAGACTCGACATCATCAAAATGGCACCCAGACTTTTTTCCAAACCCGCTTTCATTTGTAAATTCAGCATCCAAATGAAACCGATCAGCATCGCAATACTGACCAAGTCAAATGGGTTGAAAATGGGTAACCAGTACCCTTCAAAAGCTTGTTGGCTAAAGATCTGAGAACACACGATCCAAAACAACATGAGCACTAAGGTATTGCGTGCTTGCCAAAACTGTCTCCATCTCGTTTGAGTCGGTTGTGTGTAGCACCATGCAGCAAAGGCCAGCGGTAAAATGACCATGCTCAAATACGGCATACTTGGAATGAGGGTTAAGCTGGTCAGCGCCAAACTCAATAAAGCCCCCAAACTCACCCACTCCACCTCATCCTCCACGCCCTGTAGCGGGCGTAACCACAGCAACGTGAGTAATCCGCTCGTTAAAGCAAACAATAGCCGGTCTAAACCAGACGACCACATAATGACACCATCATGGCTCAAGCCCACCAAGAAAATAAAGGCAACTGCATACAGCGGAATCAGGCCAATCCATTTGGCTAATAACCATGACCAACTGGCTTTACGGTAGAGCAACCATTCATTTAGTACTGTATATAAAAGCACGATGATCAGCAGTGCCATCATTACCTGACTTTTACTGTCGATTTCATCCAAAAGTAAAATAAACAACATGCTGGTTGCTGAAAGTAGTTGTAAGCAAAAAAAGGCAATGGTGGCAAAAGACAACTGTTGTCTAAAGCGCTCTACACTGTTGGCAACGGCAACCACAGCAAAATAACTCAGACACAGCGCCCAATAGACTTCCGTTGGAAAACGATTGAGCTCCACCACATAGTACAGACTTGAGAGTCCTGCCACGGCCAGTAAGCCCATCGCCAAATAACGACTCAGGGCAGAGTTTCGATATAAGGCATACATAAAGATCAGTGCACCCTCAACACTCCACCCCACCACACCCCACTGATCAGGCAGTAAAATAGGGGGAATCAGCGCCAAAAAGACCAAAGTCAGACTGAGATAACTTTGCGCAATCAGCTCAATGCTATGGGCTCTTTTTAGCAGTTGATAAAGCATGGCATAGAGCGCTGCAAAGCCGAGACTAAAGCCTGCCTGCCAAGTCGTTTCCTCAAAATACCTCACATACAAAAAAGCAAAAGCAATAATGGGTGCAGCAAAAATCAAAGCCACATCCAAGATCGGTTTCAACTTAAACTGAGTTAAATCCTCGCGTGCCAACAGTTGGCTATAACGAAAACTCAACCAAATAAAGACCGCACTATGTGCCAAAACCAACACGGCCAGCATGTCTCGCTCAGACGCTTTACCCTGATAAAAGGCATAAGCTCCGCCTACGACCACCGTCATTAAAAAAGCAATTTGGTTAAGGACTTTCCACGGCCTGAACGTGCTTAAAACAGCAACCGCAATATTGATGACCAAATAGTAGGCCACCAGTTCTATCGCAGTGGCATTCCGTACAGGCAAAGTAAAAGGTGCCAAATAAGCAATGATCAGTGCCATCAACGCCAGCTCAATCGACTGCTGTTTTAAACTGAGCCAAAGTGTAAGCGCCATCACCACCACAAAGCACAGGCTTGCAATCACTTAACTTGCAATCACACCGTTGTAGTAAGCAAAAAATAAAGTCAAAAATAAACCTGACAGTCCAAGTGCTTCCAAAGCCAAAGCAAAACTACGGTTCTTTTGTAGGAGCGCATAACCAAAGACCACAACGCCCAGACTTACCGCAGCAACGAGACTCAGTTTAACAGCAAGACTCAACTGCCAATGTTCGGTGGCAAAGCGTAATAATAAAATAAGCCCAATCAGCAGTATCACAATCGCAACTTTTAAGACAGGATTGCCCTGCCAAAGCCAGCGTTTCACTTGCTCACTGAGACTTAAATCATCTGTGTTGTTTAGAGTAGTGGGTAAAGAGGGTGAATTTTCAGATTCTGGAAATCGGTCAGATATCACCTGATGTGGCTGTGCTTGCACGGATAACAATAGATATTCTAGGCGACGTAACCAGCGAAAGAAAAAGAACAACCAACCACTGATCCCCAATCCAATGAGTCCGCCCCATTGCCCCACCATGCCGATCAAAATGACGAAAGCAGCAAGATAAAGTGGCACTTTTGACGTTGGCTGAAAAGCAATGCCCCGTTGTTCCGCCGAGGTCATACTAGGATTTTCAATGCTATCAACATAGTGCATAACACTCATGATCAAAGCAATTCCACACAATGCACTCAACAGCGGTACAGCCAGAAACCATGCTGCAATAGCAACAATCGTGAGCCCCATTAACCACATCATGCGAATTTCACGCTGTCCAGTTTGCATCCGTTCTCAATCTCTTTTTCTCATCTTCTAATAATACATCAGCTTGTAGTACATCTTTAAGCGCATAACCGTAACCATCTATGCCAATCGGTACATCAATACACTTTGTTCTGCGTCAAAATCACGTACAATAAACGGGTTATTTGGATAAGGAATCTTGCAATGCCACCATTTGTCTTGGTCGATGGCTCATACTTTTTATTTCGTGCTTTTCATGCTTTGCCACCGCTCACCACGTCAACTGGCTTACATACCAATGCAATTCGTGGGGCAATTTCTGCCATCCAAAAACTGATGCGTCGTACCCAGCCAACACATATGGCAGTCATTTTTGATACGCCAGAACCAACTTTTCGTCATGTGCTATCGCCCATTTATAAAGGTGACCGCCCAAGCATGCCTGAGGAATTATCAGAACAAATTCCATATTTGCATGCCTTAATTCGTGCTTTGGGTATCCCCTTATACATGCTCCCAGGTGCAGAAGCAGATGACATCATTGGGACTTTAGCCAAACGTGCGGAAGCCGCGGGACAGCAAGTGCTGATTTCCACAGGTGATAAAGACATGGCTCAACTGGTGACCGATAAAGTCACCTTAGAAGACAGCTTTAAAGACAAGCCGATGGATGTGAATGGCGTGTTTGAAAAGTTTGGGGTGTGGCCAAACCAAATTATTGACTATCTGACTTTAATGGGCGATGCCTCTGACGGCATTATGGGTGTTCCGGGTGTCGGGGCTAAAACCGCAGCAAAACTGTTAACAGAATATGGCTCGATTGGTGGCATTTTAGAAAATGTCGATAAAATTAAAGGCAAAGTCGGTCAAAACATCAAAGAACATGCCGATGGAATTGCGCTTGATCACCAACTGGCAAGTATTGTCTGTGACTTAGAGACAGGTCTGACTTTTGACGATCTCAAACTCCAAGATCCGAATACCGAAGCCTTGCGTTCACTGTATACCGAGCTTGAATTCCGCCAGCAGTTACAATCGCTCGATCATCCAAACAATCCCAATAGTGCAACCTACAAACAAGCAACACAAGAAATTGTAAAATCAGCGCAGTCTGAAACCGTTATCAATACAGAAGATCAGGCCGTTCAAAGCAGTGTCGATGACCAACTGGGTCAAGCGAACTACCATACTGTGCTCAGTGCAGAACAGTGGACACAATTATTCAAGCGTTTAAGTACAGAAAAACGTTTTGCCTTTGATACTGAAACCACCAGTTTAGACTATCGCGTAGCGCAAATTGTTGGTTTTTCAGTCGCTTTCGATGCGCAAGATGCATATTACGTTCCACTTGCGCATGATTATGAAAATGCCCCTGCGCAGTTAGATCGTGAACAGATTTTGGCGCAAATTAAACCTATTTTAGAAGATGAATCGGTTCAGAAAATCGGGCATCATTTGAAATACGATGCACATGTCTTAGAAAATCATGGCATTGAACTGAAAGGTTGGTATTTCGATACCATGTTGGCATCTTATGTACTCAATGCTGTGGCGACTCGTCACGGGATGGATGATGTTTCACGACTCTACCTCAGCCACTTAACCACCACTTTTGAACAGGTGGCGGGTAAAGGCGCAAAACAGAAAACATTTAACCAAATTGAGATCGAATCTGCCGCGCACTATGCCGCTGAAGATGCCCATGTAACCTATCGCCTGTTTGAAGTGCTCGATGCCAAACTGCAAAAGCATCCCGAATTGGTCAATATTTTACACAATGTCGAAATGCCAGTTGCCCGCGTCCTGACCATCATGGAAGAAAACGGCATTGAGCTCGACTTAGGCTTCCTTGACCAACTCGGTGTTGAGTTTGCCAAAACTATGGCCAATCTTGAAAACCAGATTACCGAACTGGCAGGACAAAGTTTCAATGTTAGCTCGCCGAAACAAGTCGGTGAAATTTTGTTTGATAAACTCGGACTCAAGGGTGGTAAAAAAACCGCAACAGGTCAGTACAGTACCTCTGAAAGTGTTTTAGAAAAAATTGACCACCCGATTACCGAGCTGATTTTAGACTATCGCGGTTTATCCAAACTAAAAAGCACCTATACCGATGGCTTATTAAAACAAGCCAACAGTGATACCCATCGTGTGCATACTAGTTACCACCAAGCACTGACCGCAACTGGTCGTCTGTCTTCGACCGACCCCAACTTACAGAACATTCCTGTGCGTGAGGAAATTGGCCGTCAAATTCGTAAAGCCTTTATTGCACCACAAGGTCGCGTGCTCTTGGCAGCCGATTATTCACAAATTGAACTGCGTTTAATGGCGCATTTCTCACAAGATGAAGCCTTGGTCGATGCTTTTAATCATGGGCAAGATGTACACCGTCGTACAGCGGCTGAAGTCTTAGGTGTCGCACTTGAAGATGTTACTTCAGACCAACGTCGTCAGGCCAAAGCCGTCAACTTCGGTCTACTCTACGGCATGTCTGAGTTTGGCTTAACCCGTCAACTCGGTTTTAGCCGTGAAGAATCGCGTGGCTATATTGCGAAATACTTCCAACGTTATCCGGGCGTGCTCGACTATATGGAACGTACCCGTCAAATTGCACGTGAACAAGGTTTTGTCGAAACCATTTTAGGCCGTCGCTTGTATACGCCCGATATTATGGCAAGCAATAAAATGATCAAACAAGCGGCTGAACGTGCCGCAATTAATGCACCGCTGCAAGGTTCTGCTGCGGACATTATTAAAATGGCGATGATTGCTGTTGATCAAATGCTGCCTAAAGATCAAACCAAAATGCTACTACAAGTACACGATGAATTGGTTTTTGAAGTCGATGAAAGTATTGC
>CAACWC010000231.1_pt1 | contig 12045 bp, 14 predicted proteins | sample 2275511 | NCBI WGS metagenome assembly CAACWC01 (sample SAMEA5312443, study PRJEB27640) | indoor metagenome | biome: indoor environment; feature: controlled; material: polymer antistatic dissipative epoxy resin | place: Italy | collected 2014-05-27 | reverse complement strand
TGAAATCACCGATAAGTTTACAAAGGTAAATGCAGTTAATGCACCGAAGCTGATCATCGAAATGACGATGTCTAAGTCCATGAAACCAGCTGTTAATGCTACAGCACCTACAATTAGGATGTTATAAGATGGTGTGAAGCTTTTCGGACTAATATGACCAAAAATCTTCTTGTTAATCACACCATCGCGGCCCATCACATACATTAAGCGTGAAACGCCTGCATGTGCCGAAATACCCGATGCCATAACAGTTACAATTGCGAAGTACAACACCACCGTTTTAAACGCAACGCCACCGACGGCTTGTAAAATGTCAGGCTGTGTTGCAGCAACATCTTCAAAGTAAGTCTTTGGATCGTTCGGGAAGTAAATCTGCATGAAGTAGGTGCTGATAATAAAGATCACACCGGCCAAGAGTGCCGTTAAGAAAATCGCTTTAGGGAGCGTTTTCTCGGTATCTTTTGTTTCTTCTGCCAGCGAGCTGAGTGAGTCAAAACCTGTGAATGAGAAGCACAGCAAAGTTGCACCTGTAATCAGGGCGCCCAGTGAGGTAAGCTCATTCCAGAATGGCTCTAAACTCCATAACTGATATTTCGCATTGATCAAAGTACCATCTGCGTTGATGCCACCAGCAAGTAAGCTGTAAACCATCCACGTGAAGTAAGCAATCACACCTAACTGGACAAAAACGATCAAACCATTAAAGTTTGCAACGAAGCGTGCACCACGTAAGTTGACCGCGGTCATAAATGCAGTTAAACCTACCACCCAGACCCAATGGTTTACATTAGGGAATAAGGCTTCAAGGTAAATCACGGCAAGAATGATGTTGACCATTGGAGACAATAAATAGTCTAACCATGATGACCAACCGACCATAAATCCGACATTCGGATGGATGGATTTTTGCGCATAGGTATAGGCTGAACCCGAGGAAGGGTAGCGACGAATCATGTGACCATAACTGATCGACGTGAATAAAATTGCAATTAAAGCAATGATATATGACGTTGGCACATGATAATGACTTTCTTCTGATACTAAACCGAAAGTATCAAATAATGTCATTGGTTGAATATAAGCTAAACCAATAATAATGATGTGCCAGAGACCTAGCGTTTTTTGCAGTTTAGCTGCCGATTGAGTCCCAGAAATATTAGTCAACGGCGTTATCCTCTTAATCGTTGATCAAGGATCAGTCATGTTTAATAAGGATCGTTTGAGACGAACGATCCCCCCTGTGTTTAATTTCAAAAGTGCGCCAATCTACATTAATTTGGCCGCTTTTGTCAGTAACTTTTCAGATTTTTTAGCAGTTTTTATGCCAATAGTTATAAGGAAAGCATTATTCCTTATGGCAAATAAAAGCCCGATGTTTAAAAAAGCATCAGGCTAAGATTGTCGCTATATTGGCTGATTTTTTATGAATTACCAAGCTTTTTCTAAAATTGCTTTTAAATCTTTTAAGCTGGCTTCTTTCGGGTTGTAAATGATTGAACCATCGTTGAGGGCCTTTTCTGCCACCTCATCGAGTTGTTCTAAGGTCACTTTTCCTGTTTCACTCAAGGTACGGGGTAACTTGGTTAGGGTAAATAAGCGATCACGCATGGTGAGTAATGTGCTGATGGCTTTGTCTGCACGTAAGTGGGCAGGAGTCTGCGCATAAATGTCTGGCCCTGCAAGTGGTAACAAGAGCTCTGCAATCTTGTCACCATTCACTTCCTTGTTGAATTCAAGCACATAAGGGAGGAACAGGTTCATGCATAGTCCATGCGGCAAGTGTGCCACTGCACCTAAGGCATGTCCAAGTGAGTGTACAAGGCCCACCATCGAGTTTGAAAACGCAATGCCAGCCATGGTCGAAGCTTGAGCCAATTCTAAGCGGCCGTTGGCATCGCTTGGATTATCCAGCACATTAAACAAGTGATTGCTGACTTTTTTAATTGCAGCCGTAGCATAGGCATCTGAAATCGGATTGTGTGCCATGCATGTATAGGCTTCGACGGCATGGGTCATGGCATCCATTGCGGTCATCGCGGTTAAGTGCGGTGGCAGGGTTTGGGTCATACGTGGATCGAGAATCGCAGCATGCGGCATTAAATAGTACGATGCGAAAGGCAGTTTGACATTTTTCTCTGGATCAGACACCACTGCAACCATGGTGACTTCAGACCCTGTACCTGATGTAGTTGGGATCACAAAAAAGGGTTTGAGTGGTTTAGGTAGGTTGTGTGCCCCAGAGTATTTCAGTAAGTCATCACCACCTTCAGACACCAAAATATTGGTGGCTTTTGAGGTATCAATCACCGATCCGCCACCGACAGCAATAATGGCATCGCACTGGTGTTCACGATATAAATTGGCCGCTTTACGCACCGTCTCTAAGCTTGAATCGGGTGGAACATCATCAAAAATTGCGCCAATCACCGCATCGGTAGACTCAAAAGCTGCTTCAATGGGTGCCAGTAAGTTATTGGCACGTACACCTTTGTCGGTAATGATTAAAGGTCGGGTTGCCCCTAATGTTGCCAGTTCAAATGGAATGTGTTCTAAAGCAGCATGACCAGCGATCACTTTTACAGGACAGAAAAATTCGTAATAAGGCTTCGCCATGTTATGCACTCCGTTTTAAATATGATTGGGCTACTTTGAGATAAATATTTGCAGCACCAGTGAGTTTTTCTTTTAAGCCCAATTCAGTTGGGTATTCTTTTACGGCAAGTTCAGCGACCATTTTCGGTAAAATCAATGATTCCATTTTATTCAGACAGCGAACGAGGCGAATTGCATAGGAAATATCGCCATCTGCGATCATACGATCATGTGCAAATGCTTGTGCTGTACTTTCTTGAAAGGAAAACACCAAAAAGGCATGACTTAGATGTTTAAAGGTGATGGTTAAATCTGCCTTTAAACTTCCTGGAGTCAGTAGTTCGAGTTGATGGTTTTCGGTCACTTTGGCTAAAAAAGCCGGGCCGTTTGGAAAGACATTCATCGATAAGGTGAAATTGGCTGGAAATTGGGCAACTTCTTGCTGAATTTCACTATCGACTTGGCTGGCCATGACCAATCCTCGGCCAATCACATCCATCATAAGTTTGACATAGGTCAATTGCAGAGCGGGTTTCACTGAATTTACGTTAATCACTCGCTGTTGTCCTTTCTAAAAATAATTATTAGTTTAGAGTAAATACTCTAATTTATTTTTCCATGAAAAGCAAAGCCTTTATATATGCTGTACTTGAACTTCTTTAAAGTAACCGCTGTGCTGTAAAGTTTCAATAATGTCAGCACATAAGTTTTCAAAACGCGGGTAGTCTGATTTGAGGTCTGAGATACGCACCATTTCTAAGCCCGCATAGCCGCATGGATTAATGGTGTGAAACCCAAATAAGTCGCAGTCAATATTTAAAGATAAACCATGATAACTGCGGCCTTTACGAATTTTAAAACCCAATGAGCCAATCTTGCGTCCATCGACATACACTCCGGGTGCATCAGGTTTGGCATAGGCTTCAATCTCATATTTTTTGAGTAACTCAATCATTAGGTTTTCAGCATAAGACACCAAGGTGCGGACGTTCCAACCAAGTCGGTTGAGGTCAAACATAAAATAGGCAACCAACTGACCAGGACCATGCCAAGTGACTTGCCCCCCACGGTCAGTTTGTACCACGGGAATATTGCTGCTCATGAGGATGTGTTCAGGTTTTCCAGCTTGACCTTGAGTGAGAACATCATGATGTTGCAAAATCCAAAGTTCATCGGGTGTGTCTACATCCCGTTGTTCAGTCAGTGCTTTCATTTCTACAAAGCGGTCAGCATATGAAGTTAAATTATCAAACTGGCGAATAATGAGTTGTGGTTTGAGAACGGCATCTGACACGGCACTTGCGTCCTTATAAAACAAAAAGTATGTCTGAAATTATAAAGAAAAGATCTAGAGCGTAGGGGGATTTCTTTAGTGAATAAGCTGAATTCAATAGATCAAAAATTTAAGCACAAAAAAACACGCTCGTAAGCGTGTCTCATTGATACATCATTTGAATTACAGCGCCGTTTTAATTAACGGACAAGCCGCAAGGTCTGCATACAGTTGATGAACTTGTTCTAATTCTTCAAAACGCAATTGGGCAGTTAAAGAATGGTATTTACCTGTGCGTGATGGTTGGACTTGGATCGATTCACCATCAAACTCTGGAAAATGTTTGACTAAAATTTCAACCACTGCAACATGTAACTCAGTGCTGGCAAAGCCAATGAGTTTAATTGGGTAGTCCATAGGAAATACCCAAAGATGTTCTTGTAATTCACGTGATGGTGTACGGTCTAACATAGTCATGAGCGTCAGTCCCCCTTATTTCAAACGCCTGCGAAACTGCAGGCGTTAGGTGATGCTCTTAAATACTTAATGGAGACTCGTGATTAAATTTCAAGTCTCCATTGTATCGGTATCAATTAGTCGTTTTCTAGGAATGAACGTAAGTGTTCAGAACGAGAAGGGTGACGTAATTTACGCAGTGCTTTCGCTTCAATCTGACGAATACGTTCGCGCGTCACGTCAAACTGTTTACCTACTTCTTCCAAAGTATGGTCCGTTGGCATGTCGATACCAAAACGCATTTTCAAGACTTTCGCTTCACGTTCAGTCAAGTTTTCAAGCACTTCACGCGTTGCTTCTTTTAAGCCTTCAGACGTTGCAGCATCGACAGGTGAGGTGATGTTGCTGTCTTCAATGAAGTCACCCAAATGCGAATCTTCATCATCACCAATCGGTGTTTCCATCGAAATTGGTTCTTTGGCGATTTTCAGCACTTTACGCACTTTAACTTCATCCATTTCCAGACGTTCGCCGAGTTCTTCAGGTGTTGGTTCACGGCCCATTTCTTGAAGAAGTTGACGAGATACACGGTTGATCTTGTTAATGGTTTCGATCATGTGTACTGGAATACGAATGGTACGTGCTTGGTCGGCAATCGAACGAGTAATGGCCTGACGAATCCACCACGTTGCATAAGTTGAGAACTTATAACCACGACGGTATTCAAACTTATCTACAGCTTTCATCAAACCAATGTTACCTTCTTGGATCAAGTCCAAGAATTGTAAGCCACGGTTGGTGTATTTTTTCGCAATCGAAATGACCAAACGTAAGTTCGCTTCAACCATTTCTTTTTTCGCGCGACGTGCTTTCGCTTCGCCTACAGCCATACGTTTTGAAATCTCTTTGATGCCTTTAACATCAAGGCCCAAATCTTTTTCAATGTCTGCAATTTTTTGTTGGAACGCTAAAACGTCAGGGCGTACTTTTTCAAGATAGCCTTTTTGGTCTGGCGAAGCTTTCGCAATTTGTTCATCTAACCAAGCAAAGTTGGATTCTTGACCTGGGAAAGAGGTACGGAATTGAGTACGATCCATACGACCACGACGTACTGCATAGCGCATTACTTCACGTTCAGAGGTACGGATTTGTTCATGTGTACCACGAATCATTTCTGAAATGATGTCAAATAAACGTGGTGTAAATTTGAACATCATAAACACAGTTGCAAGTGACTCTAAAGCGTCTTCTGCTTCTTTGCTTGAACGACCATGTTTTTCGATGATGGTTCGGGTGTTTTTCCAAGCCGCAGTCAGTTCGTCAAAACGCGCTTTGGCAATTTCAGGATCTGGGCCAGATTCACCTTCAGAATCATCATCACTTTCAGACTCTTCTTCTTCCTCGTCATCATCCAATTTTACATCTTTGGTTGATTTGGTTGAAGAATCATCTTCTTCATCAATTTCAGACTCTTCTTCAAGAACTTCTGGAATCGCTTCATCAGTTTCAGGGTCTAAATAACCTGAAAGGATGTCCGCAAGACGACGTTCGCCCGCTTCATAATCTTTGTATTCTTGTAATACCACTTCAACCGCATTTGGCCAGTAAGCAATCGAGTGAAGAACGTCACGAATCCCTTCTTCAATACGTTTTGCAATACTAATTTCGCCTTCGCGCGTTAACAGTTCAACAGTACCCATTTCACGCATATACATGCGGACAGGGTCAGTGGTACGACCAGGCTCATTTTCTACAGAGGCAAGAACAGCAGCAGCTTCTTCTTCAGCAACTTCATCGGCAGCTTCATTACCACCTTCAAACATTGCATCATCAGATTCAGGCGCACGTTCGTGCACAGGAATACCGACGTCTTGAAGCATTTGAATAATGTCTTCAATCTGTTCGCTTTCAGTGATCGAGTCTGGGAGATGATCGTTAACCTCAGCGTAAGTTAGGTAACCTTGCTCTTTGCCTCGGCTAATCAGAGCCGCTACTTGTGAAGTAGGGGAAGTCATATCGCTCATCTTTGCTTACTCTTCGTTGAATCTGTGGCAGTGGAAAACTGTGCATCTGGGCACAATTTGCTTCATAAACTTATTTGTAAATAACTGCGTATTCCATCAGGGATAGTCAGCCAAAAGCTGCCTGATAAAATATTAAAAATATAAATTCAGTGATTTAGATGGGGGTGAATTTGTTGTTTTCAAGTTCATCCCGAGCGTGCTCAAGTTCAAAACCCAAATTTGAAATCTGAACAATTTGGATTTTATGTGACCATTTTAAAGTCGTAAACTACAAAGACGCAGGGTGGATTATATCATGCCATAAAAATTGGTTAGAAATAAAGACTAAAAATCAAATTAATTGCTCTAAATGCAAATAAAACTTGACAAGGTTCTGGAACCCATATAAATAGCGGCTAAGACCCTTCACATTTTTTCACTATGAGGTAGTTTTAGTGTCTTCTACAGATTTTGAACTAGATGATAACTACGCTGATGATGATGTTAATTTTGATGAGTCATCAAGTAAAATTAGTGCGAAAGAATCATTAGAAAAACGTCGCCTGATTGATGACCTTCTTGCACAGCGCCGTTTGGAACGTGAGCTTAAAGATTTTGATTACGACATCGACGATGACGACGATTTTGACGACGAAGAAGACTAAAATCAGATGTAGCATCGTGTCTGAAAATGCTATGCTAATGCCCTAATCAGTTTCTGAATTTGGATTTGAAATGAGTGCTTTAGATTTAGACTTATTGAGCGAATATCTAGATGGTGACCAAAATGAGTATGGTCTAGATTTTGCAGCGACTCATGGTTTCTTGTGTGCAATTGCAGTTGGTCCTACTTTTGCAAAATGGTTGGATGAACTTTTTGATAATAATCAAAAGAAAGTGCCTGCCGAGATCATCGCGCAAGTGAAAGCTTGGCTTGAGTCTATTCGTCAAAACCTTGCCAATGAAGAAGGGATTGAATTTCCTTTTGAAATTGAAGAGGCCGATGTTGAGTCAAGTCTAGGGGATTGGAGCGTTGGTTTTGTCGATGCAATGTTCCTCAATGAAGATGCATGGTTCACGCCTGAGTTTGAAGAGCAATTGGTCGATCTTACTTTACCAATTATGGTATTTAGTGGGATTGATGAAGAAGATCCGCAAATGGAAACTTTCCGTCGTAACGGTCAGTTAATGGATGAGCTTGCAGAAGAAATTCCAGAGAACTTAAACGAACTTTATCTCATGTATCATACGCCAGCATAATTGTTCTTGCGTCGTGACATCAGCGACGCAGGCATTAGCAAGCAAATAAAAAAACGTCCCTAGAGGACGTTTTTTTATGCCCAAATTTTAGTGTTTAAACGCAGGTATCACTCATGCTTAGTTTGTGAGAAATAAGCAAAGTCCTAAAGTTGCGAGTACGGTACCGATGACACGGTTAATGCTCACTTGTTTGCGTAAAATTTTATTTCGGATCACTGGGGTAGAGCAGAATAGTGAAATGAGCAAAAACCACAATAGATGACTGGCCGAGATAAAAATGCCATAACCGATTAAATGCATCAGACCATTATTGCCTCGCAACAACTGTGCAAAGATGCTCATCACAAATAGTGTAGTTTTGGGATTTAAACTGTTGCCAAGAAAACCTTGTATAAATGCTTGACGTGGATGCAGTAAAGTATGAGTGGCATGGTCACTAATTTGCTGTTGGGTAAATGTTTTGTACCCGATATACATCAGATACAGCGCGCCAATATACTGAATGATATGCAATAGGTTCGGAAATGTAGTGCTTTAAGAAACTGAGCCCCAGTACGCTATAGCTAATGTGGATCCATACAGCACAAGCAATACCATATGCGGTATAGATCCCTTGTTTACGCCCATATAGATAACTATTTCGGCTGACCAAAGCGAAGTCAGCACCAGGACTAATGACTGCAAGTAGGGTAATGATTGCAATCGCTATCATTTCATTCACTCATTGATCCTTGTTCGGATTGAATTAAAGGATTTATATATTTTTCATATATTTGCTATAGTGGAAATCGATTTTAATTCTTTCCTTTTGATGAGTTTTTAGAATGATTGAGCGTTTATCACTGAATTCTCTTAAGTTTTTTTATTATGTCGCCCGCTATGACAGTGTAACTATCGCTGCTGAAAAACTCTTTGTCACTCAAGGGGCGGTCAGTAAACAGTTAAAAAATTTGGAAGAGGCACTGGGGCGTCGTTTATTTCTTCGTGACGGCAAAAAGTTACAGCTGACGGGAGATGGCTTAACACTGTTTGATTGTTGTGAGCAGGTGTTTCCTCAGATTGACCAGTGCCTCGTGCAGATGATAAGAGAAAAGAAGAATGAGAAGAAGACCTTAATCTTATCCTGTGAACCGACTATCGCCATGAAATGGCTGATTCCGCGTTTAGTTCAATTTAAGCTGCGTTATCCTGAGATTGATATCAGTTTGTTAACAGCTGGTGGAGAAGCGGATTTTAAAGTGCAAAACATTGACTTGGCCTTAAGGCGTAATGATTTTGAGTGGGGCAAGGCCATTTATAGTGAAAAAATGGCGGATGAGCATATGGTTGGTGTATCGCGTCACAAGCATTTAGCCCTGACCTCACAGCTGTTTATTTCCAGTCCGCGACCTAAACTTTGGACACAATTTAAAGATGCATATAAAGCGCAGTTTACGCATTTTCAAAAAGTAGCATTGGAACATTTTTATTTGTGTATAGAGGCATGTTTAGCAGGGTTAGGGGCAACAGTGGTTTCAGCCTATATGGTTGAAAAAGAGCTCGATTTTCAAATGTTAGATATGCTTAGCCCGATTGTGCAAGATGGCTCTGCTTATTATTTACTTTCCGCATCTCCTTTTGAGGATGATCCGCATAAAGTCATTTTTAAAGATTGGTTGATTGAAGAAATGAGAGCCAGCCAAACAAAGTTAATGGCACTTTCCGCTCAAAAGCACTAATCACGTGTGGCATTTGATTGTTATCTATCAAGCATAAAAAAAACACCTCAAACGAGGTGCTTTTTTTATGGCAACTGTTTAAAACAATAGTCTGCGTACCAACCATAGGCAATATGAAAAATAGCGCCATGAATCGCGACCATACACAGCATAACGACAGCGGTAAGTCCAATGCCGGCATTATCGACGGATTTCATAATCGCTTCAGCATTGGGATTCATTAGTATTAAAAAAAGTACAAAGAAACTACCGATGATAATTGCGACAGCACTGGAGCCCCAAACCAGTTGAATTTTTTCATGATTGTTTGGAACACGGTGTTCTTTTTTTACGAAGTGCCCGACACTAATTAGTGCACAAGCCACTAAGGTCGGAATTAAGGTTAAACCGCCAAGGTTTAAACCAAAGACCAGTACGGTGATTAACAGCACCAAAGCAATGCTATATACCGCCGCAAAATGCAGTAAATAGTGTTTCATGTATTTCCCCAAAATAAATTATTATCCGCGTGTTTTACGCAAATGCCTGCGATATAAAAACCAAAGGATAATCACAGCGACAATGGTAATAATGACATAACCGACTTTGCTAAAAATTTGATGCATCAGTGCTTGGTTTTCACCAAAGTAATAGCCAACTGTTGCTAAAAATGTTGTCCAGATAATTGTACCGAGTCCACTATAAAACATGAACTTCCAAAAGGGCATACGGCTCATCCCCGCAGGGATGCTAATCAGTGAACGCACTGCAGGAATCATACGACCAAAAAATACAATACGGTGACCATACTGCTCAAACCAATCTAAGGATTTTTTCACATCGGCAGATTTGATAAACAGATATTTACCATAGCGGTCGACCCATCTGAAAATATGCTCTTGTTTAAATTGATAGCCGATCAAATAGAGCACTGCTGCGGCAAAGAGTGAACCAATACATCCTGCAATAATGACCCCAATTAAAACCAACTCGCCTTGTGATGCGGCATAACCTGCCGAAGGCATGATAATTTCAGAAGGAATGGGCGGAAAAACATTATCAAGAAACATGAGTAAGGCTATTCCCCAATAACCCAATTGTTCCATGACGGAGATGATCCATGCAGTGAGGTTCATATAGACCATAAAAATAAATGCGATAAGTTATCTTAAGGACTTATCGCATGTGGGTAAAGAATTGAAATGTATTGTTTTCTATTCATCGAAACGGGTATGGGTTAGCGTGTGAATATAGACTTTACGTAAGCTATAGGCCAGCGCAACTGGGATTAAACTGAGCAATGTATAATTTAAAAGATTTGAGCTTAGATGGTAACCAATGCCGAGCGCGATACTTGAACCAATCAACATGCCCAAAACCACGATAAATAAATGCGTGCGCTGTTCAAGCTTGGCTTTGATTTGGTTGAAGCTGGTACTGTGATATTGCTCGATCCGGTTTGCTGCGGCATTGCGAATCAGTGTGCGATGGCGTGGCATGATTATTTTATGCATGGCAATCATCCTATTTTCGTCGTTTAGGCATGTCATTTTTATTGTTATGTGGAGACCTTCAGGGCACCACTTTAGCTTATTATTTATACAGTATGACTCAGATTGAGTTCAATATTGTGACAAAATTGTTAAATATTTTTAAAAAACGGGAACTGCATAAAAGAATAAGCCCTCAAATGAGGGCTTATTCTTGACTTAAATCATCTGAATGATTTTAAAGGCGTTTACGTTTAGCCGCAGCAATTTGTGACTGGCGCATACGGAAGCCTTCTTTTTGTTTTTCTGTGGTGTTGTCGATACAGTATTTGCATGACACACCATGTTCATAGCTAGGTTCTTCTGCTTCAGCAGGAAGAAGTGGCCAACCACAAGCATGACACTTAATGTTAAGGCCTTCCTCAACACCATGAGTGACAGCAGTACGACCATCAAAAACGAAACATTCGCCTTCCCACATGCTTTGTTCAGCAGGGGTTTCTTCTAAGTATTTTAAGATGCCGCCTTTTAAGTGATAAACCTCGTTGAAACCTTCTTGAAGAAGAAGGGAGGTCGATTTTTCACAGCGGATACCGCCTGTACAGAACATCGCAATTTTTTTATCTTTGTGCTGTTCAAGGTTTTGTTTAACGTATTCTGGAAATTCGCGGAAGCTTTCTGTTTTCGGGTCAATAGCACCCTTAAATGTTCCAGCTTTGTATTCATAGTCATTACGGGTATCGATCAAAATGACGTCATCACGAGCAATCAGGTCATTCCATTCTTTCGGATCAAGGTAGTGACCGACTAAATCACGTGGCTTTACTTCGACGCCCAAAGTCACGATCTCTTTTTTAAGTTTGATCTTCATTTTACGAAATGGTTTGTCCGCACTATCAGACTCTTTGTATTCCATTTCGTTAAAACCTTCATTCAGAAGGAATTGATGAATCATATCGATCGCGGCACGGTCGCCTGCAACCGTACCATTAATGCCTTCGCCCGCTACAATCAGAGTACCACACAGGTTGATGGTTTTTACCAAGTCTAAAAGACGTTGTTGAAGATCAGCAGGATCTTGAACTTCTTTGAATTGATAAAGTGCGGCAACAACCCAACCAGTCGTCGCTTGCTGTTCTACAGGTGCAAGCTGTTCTACAGTAGCGTTCATGGAGTACTCCAATGTATTTTGATAGATAATTTTAAGGCGCACATTTTACATGGAATTGAATCAAGATGCGAGATAAGTAAACATTTTAAATGGCTTCTCAAGT
>CAACWC010000018.1_pt1 | contig 12214 bp, 13 predicted proteins | sample 2275511 | NCBI WGS metagenome assembly CAACWC01 (sample SAMEA5312443, study PRJEB27640) | indoor metagenome | biome: indoor environment; feature: controlled; material: polymer antistatic dissipative epoxy resin | place: Italy | collected 2014-05-27 | reverse complement strand
GCGAAAATTGCTCGTATTGCGCAAAGCTTATGTGAAGACGGTGAATCCCCTCGCGGTTATATGGAAACGCGTCATATTGGTAACCAAGTCCGTGTCATGATTCATGATGCCCTAGACGCTTTTGCACGTTTAGATGCAGAACAAGCGCTACGTGTGATGATGGCCGATGCTGATATTGACCGTGAATATCAATCTGCAACGCGTACTTTGATGACTTATATGATTGAAGACCCGCGTCATATTGCCCGTGTGATTAATGTGATGTGGGTATTGCGTTCATTAGAACGGATTGGCGATCATGCGCGTAATATCTCTGAGCAAGTGATTTACATGGTGAAAGGTTTAGATGTGCGTCATACCAGTTTTGAAGAAGTTGAAAAACATATCCAAAAATAAAAAGCATATCTTATTTTTGAAGCACAACTTCGGTTGTGCTTTTTAATGGTTGCTTAATTTTTAGATAAAAAAAATCTCAGACTTTGGGGGAAATCTGAGACTAAAATCGGGGATATTTATCGTTATAGATAAGAGGTTTCCCTCTATCCTTGAATGCCATTATAGGAAAGATGTTTTTCTGCGTCATGTAGGTTCTTGTAGTGTAATGTTGAGTTTTGCAAGGGTTGTGTAGCGCTATGTTTACACTCAATCATTTGGATACAAATAACTGCTTTATAGCGTAATTGGGTCATCAAGATGTCATCTATCTTGGGTTTGGTTAGACCTGTGCTTAGATAGAGCATTGTACGAATAAAAATGAAAAGCCCCGATGTTGGGGCTTTTCAAATGTGAAACTACGTGCTTCGCTTACTTTAGATAATTTTCAGAGCAATACTCTATTGGTCACGCCAAGCATAGCTTTTTGTCTTGCAGCGTGGCGGAGCAGTGCTCCGCTTTATCACGCCTCAGGCTTTAAGCCTTCTGCTTTTTCTAAGCTTTCATCATTGTTAAAGAACTTCTCACGTTGTTCTTCAAGAAACTTTTTCGCATCAGGTTCAAACACATTTAAGCGTTTTTCATTGATTAAAGTGGTTTGGTGCTTTAACCATTCTCCCCAAGCTTGCTTGGAGATGCTTTCAAAAAGTTCTTGGCCTTTTGCACCAGGGAAAGGTGCAAAGTCTAAACCTTCCATTTCTGTTTGATATTTACGGCAAAAAACTTGTCGAGTCATATCTAGACGTCCTTATTGAGCATAAAGTTTTTCTAAACGTGCATGGGCACGTTCAATGGCAGCTTCTACTTGCGCAGGTGCAGTTCCACCAATGTGGTTACGTGCATTGACTGACGCTTCAAGGGTCAGCGCTTTTTCAAACACATCCGCTTGAATTAAATCAGAAAACTGTTGAAGTTGTTCTAAAGTTAATTCAGAAAGATCTTTTGACTCTTGAACACCTAAAGCAACGGCTTTACCCACAATTTCATGTGCATCACGGAAAGCCACGCCATTTTTCACAAGGTAATCAGCCAAGTCCGTTGCGGTTGAGAAACCACGCAGTGCTGCTTCACGCATGATTTCAATGTTTGGAACCAAAGCAGGAATCATGTCTGCAAAAGCCATGAGCGAGCCACGTACGGTATCAATCGCATCAAACAACGGTTCTTTGTCTTCTTGGTTGTCTTTGTTATACGCCAACGGTTGACCTTTCATCAGTGTTAGCAAACTCATCAAGTCGCCATAGACACGGCCTGTTTTACCGCGCACTAACTCTGGAACATCTGGATTTTTCTTTTGTGGCATGATTGAAGAGCCAGTACAGAAACGGTCCGGAATGTTTACGAACTTAAACTGCGCAGACGTCCATAGAATGAGTTCTTCTGACATGCGTGATAAGTGCATCATGATCAAAGAAGCCGCAGCATTGAATTCAATACCGAAGTCACGGTCAGATACTGCATCGAGCGAGTTTTCAGAAACGGCTTCAAAACCCAATAACTCTGCTGTAAATGCGCGGTCGATTGGGTAAGTAGTACCCGCAAGTGCGGCTGAACCTAAAGGCATACGGTTAGTACGTTTACGACAGTCAATGAGGCGCTCAGAGTCACGCACTAACATTTCAAACCATGCCAACAGATGGTGACCAAAAGTCACAGGCTGTGCTGTTTGTAAGTGGGTAAAGCCCGGCATAATGGTATGCGTGTTTTGAGCAGCGATACTCAAAATACCTTTTTGTAATTTTTTTAGTAATTCTAAAATGGCATCGATCTCATCGCGGACATAGAGGCGAATATCGGTTGCCACTTGGTCATTACGGCTACGACCAGTGTGGAGCTTCTTACCTGTGATGCCAATCCGTTGAGTCAAACGCGACTCAATGTTCATGTGCACATCTTCTAGGTCGATACGCCATTCGAATTGACCCGCTTCGATTTCAGCTTGAATGGTGTTTAAGCCATTGATGATGTCATCGCGTTCTTGTTCAGTCAGAACGCCAACTTTTGCAAGCATGGTCGCATGAGCAATAGAACCTGCAATATCTTGTTTATAAAAGCGTTGGTCAAATTGTACAGATGCTGTAAATTCAGCAACAAAGGCATCAGTAGCTTCAGAGAAACGACCGCCCCACATACCCGAAGTTTGGGCTTGTGACGGATTTGAGGAATTAGAAGATGTGGTCATGTCGGCTCAATAAGATAAAAAGCGGTAGAACTCGCATGAGTATAACAAATTCAAGACAACTTGCCGAAGTTCAAGATGCGCAAAGTTTAACTTCCAGTATGGCTAAGCCAAATATCTCTTATTTATTTAGCAAAATCGTGCAATGGCCCCATTTGTTGGAACTATTTGTTGGGGGAAATTTGTTGGCCATGCTGTTGGCTTTGGCCGAGGCACAGTCTTGGTCAAACCTGGTGTTTGAGCATGTGCTGGGCTATATGCTGTACATCAATTGGGTTTTGTTGTCTTTTGCTGCGCTGATGCAATATGGACAAAAAAAGTTGCAGAATTTGAGTCTGGGTATGACTTTATTGTCAGGCTTTTTTCTATTACAGATCATTGTGTTGGTGACCACGCTCAGCCTTAATATACTGATCTTCTTTGGAGCTAATTTTAGTTTCAATGGTTTGACTTCAGCCATCTTATGGAATGATGTGGCTTTGCATTTGGGCTATGGCTTGCTGTTAGGCAGCTTTTGTTTTCGTTATTTGTACCTAAGAGAGCAATGGTTTAGGCAGCAAAACAGTGAGCTGAATGCACGGGTGCAGGCCATGCAAGCCCGTATCCACCCGCATTTTTTGTTTAATAGTTTAAACAATGTGATTAGCCTAATTGCGATTGACCCAGATAAAGCCGAACAGATGTTGCTCAATCTATCGCGTCTGTTTAGAGCCAGTTTCCAAGAGTTAAAACTGGTCAAGCTCAGTGATGAAATTGAGTTGTGTCAACGTTATTTGGCGATTGAGCAAATTCGTTTGGGGGATCGTTTACAGGTTGAATGGAAAATCGAGCATGCCGAATTGTGTAAGCAGGTACAAATTCCACTCTTAACTTTACAACCTTTACTTGAAAATAGTATTTTTCATGGTGTTGAAAAATTTTTAACTAAGAGTACGATAAGTGTACTGATTGAAATATTGCAAAATCAAGTTAATATCGTCATAACTAACCCATTTACAAAGGAAACAATTCATAAACGACAAGGACATGGTATTGCCATTGAAAATGTGAAGCAGCGTCTAGAGGCATATTTTGGGCGAACTGTGAGCTTTCAAACCTATGCAGGGGAGGGAATGTATACCACTGTTGTGCAGTATCAATATAAATAAACCGCAGTGAACCTATAAAAATAAACAAGGTGACTGTTGGGGAGGAGATAAATGGACATCCTAATTTGTGATGATGAGCCTTTAGCAATCGAACGTTTGTCTAGATTGGTGAGTCAGCTCGGACATCAAGTGGTGGCAACAGCCTCACATGGTCAACAAGCAATTGAATTAACTCAACAATATGAACCAGATGTGGTACTTTTAGATATTCAAATGCCAGAAATGGATGGTTTGACTTGTGCGCATTATTTGCGTCAGCTTGAGCCGATGCCTGCTTTGGTGTTTTGTACAGCTTATGATGAGCATGCGCTTGATGCATTTAAGTCACATGCTGAAGGTTATTTATTAAAACCAGTGATGCAACAGGAATTGCAACAGGTGCTTGGTCACCTCACTAAATTAACCCAAGCTCAAATGAGCGAGATAAAACAAAAAGAAAATATGGATGAATTTAACGTAAAGCGACATCAAATCGCAGCGAAAACCTATCGTGGTGTGGAATTGGTGCCCATTGAAAATATTTACTATTTTTTGGCGGATCAAAAATATGTCACGGTACGCCATAAAAATGGCAGTGTATTAATTGATGAAACCTTAAAAGACTTAGAGCATGAGTTTGGGGAGGCCTTTATTCGTATCCACCGTAATGCCTTGGTTTCTGTTCACTTTTTAGAAGGGCTTGAAGTGGTCAACTCTGGGCAGTATCAAGTGCGTTGCCGTGAGTTAGACGAGCGCTTGGCGGTGAGTCGACGGCATTTGCCGGGCTTGCGCGAGCGCTTACATAGGCTTTAGCAGGCTAATGTAATTATTCTACTGCTGATGATGAGATGGGACGCTTTGGGCTGAATACATTTCCAATGGGGGAAATTCAGTTTAAGATAGTTTCATTCTTATTGGCACATACTAAAATTTATGAAAACCCTAAAGATCGCTACTCGACAAAGCCCGCTTGCTCTTTGGCAAGCTGAACATATTCGTGCTCGTTTAGAAGCACTGCATGCGGGGCTCACAGTAGAGTTGGTGACTTTTGTTACCCAAGGGGACAAAATTTTAGATACACCATTGGCAAAAATTGGTGGCAAAGGTTTATTTGTTAAAGAGCTTGAAGCAGCTTTGTTGGATGGTCGTGCTGATTTGGCAGTGCATTCGATGAAAGATGTTCCGATGGCTTTGCCTGAGGGGTTATCGCTGGCCGTCATTTGTGAGCGTGAAGATCCTTTAGATGCTTTTGTGTCGAATAGTTGCGTGAGTTTTGATGCCTTGCCACAAGGGGCGAAGGTCGGCACCTCGAGTTTACGCCGTAAATGCCAAATTTTAAAACAACGACCTGACCTAGAAATTATCGATTTACGTGGCAACGTGGGAACACGTTTATCTAAATTGGATGCAGGTCAGTACGATGCCATTATTTTGGCCAGTGCGGGATTAAAACGTTTGGGTTTGGCAGAACGTATCCGTCATACCATTCGCCCAGAGTTGAGTTTACCTGCCGTGGGCCAAGGTGCTTTAGGGCTAGAGTGCCGTGCAAATGATCAAGCGGTATTGGATTTAATCAATCCTTTATTACATATAGAAACCGATACCTGTGTACGGGCTGAACGTGCTTTCAATGCTTATCTTGAAGGTGGATGTCAGGTACCTATTGCAGGCTATGCCACTTTAGCGGACAACCGTATTCAGCTCGAAGGGCGTGTGGGGAGTGTCGATGGGCAAACGCTCCTCAAAGCACAAGTGGCGGGTGATGCCGCTGAAGCCGAGCATTTGGGTGTTGTCCTTGCACAAGAGTTATTGGCTCAAGGTGCAGGTGATTTACTCAAAGCCTTTTATCACTAATATGTCTTAACGATGCTGTTTATTAATACGCGCCCTGTTGATCGCGCGGCAAGCCTCACGATGGCACTAGAGCAACAGGCCGTTGAGGTCTATCCATTGCCGTTACTGGAGTTGTTGCCTAGAGCATGGGATCATGATCTGGCACGCTTGTATCGACAGTTAGCGCACACCCAAGTGATTGTGGTGGTCAGCCCCAGTGCCGTGCAGTTTGGTATGGCACATTTGCTGCAAAGTGGTTTAACGGTGTCCGATTTACAGCATATTCAATGGATTGCGGTTGGACAAAAAACAGCGCAGGCTTTGGCTGAATATAGTTTGGCCAGTGTGGTGCCTGAGGTAGAAACCTCTGAAGGGATGTTACAACTACCTGTTTTACAGAACTTGGCCAGTGATGCGAGCATTGCATTTTGGCGTGGAGAAGGTGGGCGTCAGTTTATGATGGACACCTTAATGCAACACGGGCGTCTTATACTGAACTTTGTTTTGTATGAGCGTCATTGTCCAAATGAAACGATGCAGCAGCAGGCTGAACTAATTCAATGTTTATCAGAACATAATCACTACGTCGCACTGATCAGCAGTGAGGCCAGTTGGCTGAATTGGTTAGCCCTACTGGACACAAATATTCAGCTCCTGCAAAAAGGGCATTTTTTGGTGTTGGGTGAGCGTTTGGCACAGATCTTGAAGCAGTATCAACAGCAAATGCATGTGCCGTTTAAAATGAGTGTACTGAAAGATTTAAAGACAGCCACGATTGTACAGTTGTTACAAAGTGAGCAAGGGAACGCATGAAGAAGATTCTTATCATTGTATTGATGGCTGCATTGGCGTGGATTGCGAAGCTAAGTTATGACGTGTGGGGGCTGAGTACACAGCAAGCCACTTTGCTCAATGAAATGCACCAAATCGAACAGCGCAGCGCCAATTTGAACGATCAAGTCGTGGCTATGCAGCGTCAAAAAGAAACTTTGAAACAAAACCCTGCAACAGTGAATGCGATGAGTAGCCAACCTGCCGAATTGGTGGTTGAGGGCATTGATCCAATTTTGTTTATCAAGCAACAGCTGGACTTGGTTGAGTTTGCTTTAAAGCAACAGCAGTATGTGGTGGCCACCGATAAGCTGGCCTTTTTAGATATGCAGCTTGAAAAATATAACTTGGCTGTGGCGTTGAAGCAAAGTTTGCATCAGGTCATAGCGCGAGATATGCAAACCATTCAGAAATTTGTGGCTGAGCGCAATGAGCAGCAAGCGCTGATTAACCGTCAGTTGCAACAGATTGATCAGTCTTTAAATCGAGAAATACAACAACCTCTGTTAAACACCACGCGCGATACGTCTGAATCCTTTTGGAAGCAATGGTTTAGACTAGAACCTGCGCAAGCACCTGCAACAGCGTTAATGCAACGACAAATCGTGCTTAAAGAAGCACAGTTGCGCTTATTGTTGGCACGCCAAGCCTTAGCTGCAGGGCAATATACCGAATACCAAAAAGACTTAACCGAAGTAATGCTGTTGATCCAGCAACTTCCAGACCCTAAAGCCAAAGAGCTGCTGAAACAGCTAAATAAGCTGAAAACATTGGTGGTTGTCCCAACGCCTATTTTAAGTACGCGTGCGTTGTTGGGGTAATGGAATGAAACAAATACTGATTGCTTATGGTTTGGTGAGTTTAATTGCAATTGCTGTGTTGAGTGTCTTGAGTTATGGGCATGGTGCGGGTTATGTCTACGTGTTTTGGCATGACTGGCAGTTACAAACCAATCTCTGGATCGTATTTATTGCGCTAGCGCTGCTCAGTTTTAGCTTGCATTTGTGTTGGTGGGGGCTAAAACGGTATCTCAGTCGAGAAAAACGCAAAGCGGAAACTGTTTTTGATTTTAAAAGTTTGCATCCTTATGAACAACTGGCTGTGATTTGGTTGTTGGATGCAGGCCGAGATCAACAAGCCTTTATTCAAAATGTCTTCGCGCAGTCAGGCTTGCTCAAAAGTATTATCGATGCACGTTTATATTTGATGAAGGAGCAGTTCCCTGAAGCCTTAAGCGCCTTGAGCCAAAGCAATGCCATGGCCTTTGAGTTGGCTGAACTGCAACGTATTGAACTGTTTTTAGCACAAGAAGATGCAGAACAAGCTTTAACTCATCTAGAGTTTCTCAATCAACATGAACTGTCACCTTGGCTTAAAGATGTGCAAACCGCTTATGAAGCGTGTTTAAAAGAGCTATGGGGACGTTTTGCGATTCAGTTTCCATGGCTGTATTTACGCTCAACCCAATATGGTCATTTAGATCAAGATGTGAAAAAAGCATGGCTGAAGCGTTTGTTGATAAAATTTGATCAAGCCAATTATGAAAATTTAGAGGATTTAAAACAACGTTATTTGGACTTGTCTGATCAGATTTTCAGCCGCAGTTATGATGTTCAACTGCTGTGGCTTAAGTTATTAGCACGTATGCCAGACATGAGTGAACAGCACGAACACTTGTCGATTTATTTGCTCAATCAGCAGTTTAATTCGGAAGTATTTTATTTGTGGTTCCAGCAGCAACTTTTGAAACAGCAACCCGATTATGTGGACTTGCAGCAACACATTGAAGCATGGGAAGCGAAGTATACGAGTGTGCCGGTTTTGAGTTTTGCCAAGTGGCATATTTATACTGCTTTAGGCATGCAAGAGCAGGCGGATGCGTTATTAAGTTTATATCCCGATAATGTATTAATGAACTATTTAAGAATCAAATCGACTTTAAATGGTGATGAAGATTTAATTAAACAGTTAAATTTAATTTTTGAAAATAATGCAAATTTTGTAGAAATGAAAATATAGGTGCATAATGCAGAGCGTTTTAGATTACCCATTGGTTTATACTCAACACGTGGCTTGGGGAGATATGGATGCCTTTGGTCATGTTAATAATGTCATGTATTATCGTTATGTTGAAAGTGCTCGTTTGGCTTATATTGAACATACGGGTATTTTATCTGCTGATGTGCTGACTGTTGTTGCATCAAATCAGTGCAAATATTTAAAACCAGTATTTTATCCAGACCAATTAAAAATTAGTGCACGTATTGAAGAACTCAGAAATAGTGCATTTCGTATGCACTATTTATTATGGAGTGAACAGCAACAAGCATTCGTTGCGGAAGCAGAAGCGGTCATTGTTTGTGTTAATAAAACCAATATGCAGAAAACATTAATTCCTGAACTGGTGCGTCAAAAACTCAAAGAATTTGAGTTAACCGTCGGTCACCAAATATAAATCTCTTTTTATTTATTTTAAAAGTCGTTAGACTATATAAATATTGTCTAAGTATTGTTGTTTAAGTCATGGATGAGTTGAGTCTTTGGTCTAATCAAAATATTATTAAATAGACTCAGTAAATAAAATGTTGGTTAATGGAGTTAATGTAATGCCAGATATTAGTAATTTATCCGTAGAAGAGTTAAAGCGTCTACAAATCGAAGCGGAAGCTTTAATTGCATCTAAAAAAGATCAAGCAATTGAAGATGCTTATACTCAAATTAACGCGATTGCGGAAAATGTAGGCTTAAGCATTGAACAAATTTTAGAGTTTGGCGCGACCAAGCGTAAAAAAGGCACACGTAAGTCGGTTGAACCGCGTTACCGTAACAAAGGCAATGCTGCTGAGACATGGACTGGCCGTGGTAAGCAACCACGTTGGTTAGTGGCTCAGTTAGAAAAAGGTGCGAAGCTTGAAGATTTTCTAATCTAAGTCATCACCTTGTCACAGATGTGACATAAGCTCAAAAAACCAAGCATCATCTGCTTGGTTTTTTTATAGTTAAAGTTTGGTGTTGTTGTAAAATTATGCATAATGTCTATCAAAGAAAGACAAGAAATGAAGCAAGGAAGAATAATTGAAAGTTCGTGGTGGGAGAATCACAAAACCTAAATACATCACGTGGTGGATGTTTGCAGTCGTTGCCTTTTTAATTTTTGTTTTGCTGCAAATTCCTGCGGCATGGCTCATTGCAAAATTTTATAAAAACAACCAAGTTTTACATAACGTCAGCGGTAATATTTGGCATGGACAGGCTGATTGGCAAACTGGAAAATTGCGCGGGACGGTGCTTTGGACCACCCGACCTTTAGATTTACTGCTCCTTCGTGCAGGTGCCAATCTCGAAATTTATAGTGCCAATACCAAGCTTGAAGGCGTTTTGGCCTATGGGTTTGGGAAAAAAATAATGGTGCGTGATTTAAACGGACAAATTGCACCCGAAACGTTAAAGTCGTTGGCCAATTGGCAATGGCCGACTAATGCGATTCATTTACAAGAAATTGATTTTAACTATAAAAAAGAGCAGGGATTTGACCAAGTGGATGGGGGAATACAATGGGCAGGCGGCGAACTCATGTATATCTTTGCGCAGCGCCCACAACAAATGCAGATCCCATCGTTGGCGGGTCGTTTGTCGCAGGAGCAAAATAAGCTGATGGTCGATTTGCGCGATCAACGACAACAAAAACTAATGAACCTGACCATCGACCCAAGTCTGATGTTAGATGTGCAATTAACCCAGCGTCTCATGTTGAATGTGCCTTCATATCAAGGTAAAGCAGGCCTAGATAGTTATGTGGTGAGTTCACGTCAGCCTTTACTTAGTGGGGGCTTTTAATGGGTTTTGATCTGCAAAAATTACCAGAGCTGAATCTCAAACAGTTTGAACGCGTAGCACCACTGTGCTTAATGCTTTTGATCTTGGCACTATGCTGGAAGTTGGCTGGCTTATTTTGGCTTTGGGTGGCGCCACCACAAGTTATGCAAATGCCACGCGTTGAATTGGGTTCGCAGCAACCTCAAGTTCCGAATATTACCAATTTTGCGTTATTTGCAGAGCAAAGTAAGAATCTCGCAGATGATCAGCTCAATTTACAGCTACAAGGGGTGGTGGTTGGACAACCCAGTCAGTTCTCATCTGCCGTGATTAAGGCAAATAATGTGGCAGAGCGTTATCGAGTGGGGGAAAATATCGAAGGCAGCGCTTATTATTTGGCAGAGGTGTATTGGGATCGCGCGATTCTTAAAAATAACAGTGGGCAAACCCGAGAATTGTTCTTTCAAGGGATTGATAATTTAGATCAGCAAATTGTGCCCCCAGCAACAGCACCCGTTGCAGTGCCTGCTGTGAGTCAAGAGCAGCAAGCATTAGGCCAAGCAGTACAGAACTTACAACAAGATCGTGAGCAATATTTAAAAGATTTGGGTGTAAATACCAATAACACAGGGCAGGGTTATCAAGTCACTGAGCAAACACCAGCTGCACTGCGAAGCCGTTTAGGCTTGCAGGCTGGGGATCAGATTATGTCTTTAAATGGTCAAACGATCGGACAGGGGCAAAACGACGCGCAGTTGTTAGAACGTGCGCGCCGTGAAGGACAAGTAAAAATAGAAGTGAAACGTGGTGATCGTATCATTACGGTACAACAGAATTTTCAGTGATCGAACATCACCAATATTAGTTAGGAATGACTTGGATTTATGGCTTTATTGAATCACCGCCCTGTTTGGGCACTGACAATCGCAGCGCCTTTGCTTGCCATGGTGAGTACAGCCAGCTATGCACAAACATGGAAAATTAATCTGCGCGATGCGGACTTAACTGCATTTATTAATGAAGTTGCGGATATCACTGGGAAAAACTTTGCAGTTGATCCAAGGGTACGCGGCAATGTCACGGTGATTTCAAACAAAGCGTTGAATAAGCAAGAAGTCTACGACTTGTTCTTAGGGGTCTTGAATGTCAATGGTGTGGTCGCGATTCCTTCTGGACGGACCATCAAAATTGTGCCTGACAGTAATGTCAAAAGCTCAGGCATTCCCTATGATGTTCGTCATCGTGCTACAGGCGATCAGGTTGTGACGCGGGTGATTTGGCTGGAAAACACCAATGCCAATGACTTGATTCCTGCACTGCGTCCATTGATGCCGCAGTTTGCGCATTTATCTGCGGTGAATGGTACCAATGCACTGATTGTGTCAGATCGTGCCAACAATATTTATCAGCTTGAGACCATTATCCGTAATTTGGATGGGACGGGACAAAATGACATCGAAGCGGTGTCGTTGCAGTCGAGTCAGGCTGAAGAAATGATTGGGTTACTAGAAAGTATGAGCGGAACGGGCTCGATCAAAGATTTAAAAGGTTCCAGAATACGGATCATTGCAGATAACCGTACCAATCGGATTATTTTAAAAGGAGATACCGCGACGCGTAAACGTATTCGCCAAATGATCGAGATGCTGGATGTACCTGCTGCGGAGCGTCTAGGCGGATTGAAAGTGTTCCGCTTAAAATATGCCAGCGCTAAAAGCTTATCCGAAATTTTACAAGGTTTGGTTTCAGGGCAGGCTGTTAATTCTAGCGAGTCTAACGACAGCAATAACAATAGTAATTCCAGCTATAACCAAAATAATAGTTCGAGTGAAGGTTCATCTTCACAGATTTCCACGCCAAGTATTAACTTAAACAGCCAGTCCAATCGCAATCAGAACAACATCACCAGCTTTAACAGTAATGGGGTCAGTATTATTGCCGATAGTTCGCAAAATGCACTGGTGGTCAAAGCAGACCCTCAGTTGATGCGTGAAAT
>CAACWC010000188.1_pt1 | contig 12321 bp, 9 predicted proteins | sample 2275511 | NCBI WGS metagenome assembly CAACWC01 (sample SAMEA5312443, study PRJEB27640) | indoor metagenome | biome: indoor environment; feature: controlled; material: polymer antistatic dissipative epoxy resin | place: Italy | collected 2014-05-27 | reverse complement strand
ACCATGAAACCCAATGAATACAGCAAGCCGTCGAAGCCTGAACTGAAAACCATTGCGGAAATACCCAAGAATGACGCTGCGGACATATAGTCACCCGCAATCGCTAAACCATTTTGGAAACCTGAGATCCCGCCACCTGCTGTGTAGAAGTCAGCAGTGTTGGTGGTTTGTTTTGCCGCCCATTTGGTGATGAGCAAAGTAAATCCGACAAAGATACCGAACATGATAATTGCATGCCAGTTTGTCGCTTGTTGTTGAGCCTCACCCAAATCTGGGCCTGCAAGTGCTAGGCTCGAAGCCAACAGTGCTGTAGCAGCGACTGCAAGCGCTTTCAATGAATTCCATTTCATTAGTGCTGTCCTTTCTCTTGCGCAATGGCTTCAACTTCACGCATTGCTTCTTCATTTAATGCGTCGAGTTTGTTATTCGAGATATACGAATAAACACCACACAAAACAAAAGACAATACAATAATGCTTAGACCCAATGGCATGCCAATCGTGGTCACCCCACCACTGACTGAAGTCATTAAAAATTCTTTGTTGTAGCCGACCAACAACATGAAACCAACGTATACAACCAACATAATAGTTGTCAGTGTCCAGCTCAGTTTACTTTTACGACTAACCATTTCCTTGAATTTGGGATTTTGTAGAATCTGTTCTACTTGTCTCTCATCCATAACCATACTCCTGTGCGTATCCAACCGTAGATACAATTTTTTAATTCGAATTATTACATTTGCTAAAGTAGCAAGCTTCTGTATTGGTTGTAATTTAGACTTTGGTCTGTAAATTTTAAACAAGCTCAGCAGCCTCTATCCCAGATGCGCTATGATGGCCGAGATGAAGGAAAAACTTTAGGTAAAATGAACAGCTGGCTCATTATCGGGGTATTGGCCCTCTATATCGTCTTACTCTTTATCTGCGCCTTTTTTGGTGAGAAACACGCCAGCCGCCTGAGCACGCGTGGGCGCATGCTATTGTTTAGTTTAACTTTAGGGGTCTACTGTTCATCTTGGACCTTTTATGGCGCAACAGGTGCAGCAGTTCGTGAAGGCATTATCTTTCTGCCGATCTACCTTGGCCCACTACTTTTCGTCGCACTGGGCTATGACATTTGGCGTCGTTTAGGCCGCGTCCGTCAGCACCATGCTATTTCATCGATTGCCGATTTTGTCGCTGCACGCTATGGTAAAAGTGGGCCTTTGGCCTCAATGGTGACTATCCTCGCCGTCATTGCGATTATTCCTTACTTAGCCCTGCAGTTACGCGCTATTGCACTCAGTGCTGCGGTGATTTTAGAGCCCACCGCAGGCAGCATCGCTTCAACCACCAATGGTGTACTGTTCCTCACTGGTATCTTGGCCATTTTAGCCATGATTTTCGGGACCAGACAGATTGCCAATACAGAACAACATGGCGGTCTGATGTTGGCGGTTGCCTTCGAGTCTTTTGTCAAACTGTTTGCTTTGCTGTGTGTCGCGCTCTTTTTCGTGTTTGCTGCACCTGAAAACATTCATCAAATCTCTAAGGATGTTGCAGAGACTTTCCATCAAGTACAACTCATTGGTGTGCCCGATACGTTTTGGATTCAAACCTTGTTGGCTGGACTCGCGATCATTTGCTTACCGCGTCAGTTCCACGTTGCTGTGGTCGAATTGCGTGATGAAAAACATATTCGTGGGGCACGGCGCTGGTTCGCAGTCTATTTAGTTTTGACCATCATTGCCATTATTCCGATTGCCAGTTGGGCGCTACATGCAACGCCAGGTTACTTAGCGATCCCCGATGTAGCGGTTTTGTCTTTACCTTTAAGCTATGGCCAAGACTGGTTAACCCTATTGGCCTTTTTAGGTGGCTTCTCTGCCTCTACGGGTATGCTGTTGGTGTCTTCAGTGGCGCTATCGATCATGCTCAGTAATGACTTGATCATGCCTGCCTTATGGCGTACCAATTTACTGTCCCGCCACGATAAACGCTTACCCTTGGTGCTTAAATTTACCCGTCGGGTCTGTATTTTAGCCGTCATGTTATTGGGCTTTTTGTTCTTCCATTTTTTCAATGACATTGACCAACTTTCAGTCTTTGGCTTGTTGGCCTTTAGTGCGGTGGCTCAGTTCTCACCTGCCCTCATAGGTGGTCTGTACTGGCGTGGCGGCAGTAAACAAGGCGTCTATGCAGGTTTATTGGCCGGTTTTGGTATGTGGGCCTACACCTTGTTGTTACCCACTGTACTGCGCAGTTTGCCTGCTGAATATTCACACTTTACCGAAAGCTTTCTCAATTTTGGGCCAATGGGCATTAACTGGCTACGCCCTGAAGCCCTGCTCGGTTTTGAATCCTTTGCCGCACTTACTCATGGGGTGGTGTGGGCACTGGGTCTGAATATTATTTTATACATTTGGATTTCCCGAATTTTCCGCCCCAGCGTGGCCGAACAAATTCAAGCAGAAAGCTTTTTCTATTATGAAACTAAGCCACTGCCGACACAGAGCACGTCTACAGACATCAATTACATTCATCACGATGTTGCACGTTTAAAAGTTGGTGATTTAATTACCTTAGCCAAACGGATTACAGGTGATGGCGCAACCATGCGCGCTTTCCAACAGTTCTGTGCGCAGAACAATGTGGTGCTGAATGAAAACAGCAATGCCAACGGCATGTGGTGGCGTTTTACCGAACAATATTTAGCAGGCACTATTGGCGCTGCATCGGCACGTACTCTGCTCACCACCGCAATGGTCAACAATGGCCTCGCCCTAGGTCAAGTGGCAAATATTCTAGACCAAGCCTCACAGTGGCAACGTTTTAATCAAAACCTGATCATGACCATGATTGACCACATGACCCAAGGCGTGAGTGTAGTCGATGAAAATATGTGTTTGGTGGCATGGAATAACCAATATTTAAAACTGTTTGATTATCCAAAAGACATTGTCTATGTCGGTTGTCCGATTTCCGATTTGATTCGGTATAACGCAGAGCGCGGCGAATGTGGCCCGGGTTCGGTCGAAGAACATGTACGGAAACGGATGCACTGGATGCAAGTCGGTAGCGCACACGAGTTTGAACGCATTCGTAAAGATGGTCGTGTCATTCAAATGCGCGGCAACCCAATTGAAGGTGGTGGATTCGTTACCACCTTTGCCGACATTACTGCCTTCCGTGAAAATGAAGCCATGCTGGAGGCGCGTGTCCAAGACCGAACTCAACAGTTAGCAGATGCATTAACTGAACAACAACTGGCACGTGAGCAAGCAGATAAAGCCAATATGTCGAAAAGCCGCTTTATTGCCGCGGCTAGTCATGACTTATTGCAACCAATGCATGCCGCGCGTCTGTTCAGTACGGCTTTAGAACAAAGCGTACAAAGTGAAGAAGACCGCAAAACCTTACAACAGCTTGATCGTGCCTTACACGGTGCAGAAAGTATGTTATCTGCATTATTAGATATTGCCCGTCTTGAAGGTGGCACCATTCAACCCAACCGTCAGGCTTATCCGCTGCATGATTTACTCAGTGACCTCGAATTGCAGTTTAAATCCATTGCCGCACAGCGTGGTATTCTTTTTAGCGTACATGATGCTCAGTTCTGGATTGATACCGACCCACAGTGGATTCGCCGTATTATTCAGAACTTTGTCAGTAATGCCCTACGCTACACTGCCAAGGGCAAAGTGGTGGTGGGTGTACTCCGCTCCACGGACAAACCACGCCATATTCGAATTGGAGTGTGGGATACAGGACCTGGGATTGCAGAAGAACAACGGATTAAACTATTCCAAGAGTTTGAGCGCTGTGGCCATACCTCACCGTGGGGTGAGCAAGGGCTTGGCTTGGGTTTGGCCATCGTACAACGGATGACCAGCCTGCTCGACTACCCGGTACATGTCTATTCGGAGTATGGCAAAGGTTCATGCTTTATGATTGAAGTACCAATCATTGACCCACCAAAAGTCGTGGCAGCACCTGTACAAGCGGTTCCACTCAAAACCAAAGCCTATAAGATTTTGTGCTTGGACAATGACGAAACCATTTTAGAAGGAATGTCGACTTTACTCACCAAATGGGGCTATCAAGTGTTTAAAGCAACCGAACCTGAGCAGGCTTTTGAGATGATTCAGCAAGAAAACATTCAGGTCTGGTTGGTCGATCAGCACTTAAATCATGACAAAATTGGTTTGGACTTTATTTTGGCCAATCGCCAAGAGAATGTCCCCGTCGCTTTGATTACAGCAGACTCAGATCCTGAACTGCCACAACGGGTCAAAGATATGAATATCGTGCTTTTGAAAAAACCATTAAAACCTGCTTCTTTACGAGCATGGTTATCGGGTTTAAAAATTTCAAATCCTGAATAAATTCACTACATTTGCTCACAAAACCCAAGTCATCTGACTTGGGTTTTGTCTTTTTTAGGCCCTGTATATACGGCAAACTGACTAAAGTTTTAACGGTTTCGACCAAAGTGCTCATTTCCAGCTCTTTGAAGCCCAATAATATTGACTAAAAATTCCACATCTATTTTTACTATGGCAAAATACACCACTTACATTAGTGAACAATTGTATACTTAGTTACAATTTTTCAAGCATTTGTTTTATTTAAACTAAATATGCATAAAAACACAAACTACGACTTTAGTCGTATTCATCTCCACAGGGGATTGGCAGATAACTAGGACTAAGAAAAGATCAGTTTTTCTACCTATATACCTCTCCCTTCGCTAAAGAAACTGATCATCCTTCTCTTGGAGTTTTATGATGAACATTTCTAAAGCAATGCCACATGGCTCAGATCAATCACAACAATTTTTGCGCCAGTATAGTGCCAATGCCTTTTTACCCAGTATTGACTGGGTCGAACTCTTTAAACAAAGTAGACTCAACGAGACTCATGTTCAGGCCTTAGATACGCTGTATCACACCGCTATTCCCCTCGCATTACAAGTGTTTGAACAACTCGACTTTGATGTGTTTCGCCCCGCGGCTTACCAACCGCAAGGTTTAGGCCTCTTTGAAAAACTTCAGCAACAAGAAGACCCGTTCTTGCTGGCATTGGAAGCCGAATCCAGCGGACTCAGTGAAGATGTGCGCCATCAAATTTGGAGCATGCTCCTTCGCGGCGGTGCAGTTTTGGTGTTTAAAGCATGGCTCGGTAAAGTCAAAACCGATCAGGATCAACTCGACACCACCCAGTTTGACCAATTGTCGGATCTGCTCTTTATTAAAACACCACCGCAAGTCTTGGCGGATCGCTTAAGTATTGATGCACAAGGAACACAAGACCATATTTTCCTTATGTATGACAACGAAATCTACTTAGACCGTTTCAACAGCTTGGAAACGGCGGCTTTATTTGTCGATCTTGGCGTGTATGATGCGGCCTTTTTAAGTCTGCGTGATGACCGTGTTGCCGCTTATTTGAAACAACAGGGCTATGTCTCTGAAGAGCAAATTGATGACTTACAATGTGCTTTAAATCCTTTATTTTGTACCGATGTCACCAGCAAACGAAACTGCTTGGCTTAAACTTAAGACTGAAAAAAAAAGCGCTGATGATTCAGCGCTTTTTTAATTCAATAGAATACGTTACATTCGTTTTTCTTCAATATTTAAAGCATTGATCGCGAGTACAGCTTGTGTTCGGTTTTGTACCCCGAGCTTACGGAAAATCGCAGTCACGTGTGCTTTAATTGTCGCTTCTGAAACATCAAGTTCATAGGCAATCTGCTTGTTCAGCAAACCTTCTGCCACCATCATCAACACACGAAATTGCTGGGGTGTTAAAGATTGAATTCGTTCAGCTAGCGCAGTTTCATCGGCCGCACGTGGGTCAAAGTTCATGTTGGCGGGTAAATTTGGCGGTAACCAAATTTCTCCATCTAACACTTCACGAATTGCTTCACCAATATGACTTGGATGTGCCGACTTTGGAATATACCCCATCGCACCATGCGCAATAGAACGCTGAATGATTGAGGTCTCTTCATGTGCTGAAACCACGATAATCGGTAATGATGGATACTGAGCACGGACGTGTACCAATGCAGAAAAACCCGAAGCACCTGGTAAGTTTAAATCTAACAACACCAAATCAGGTTCAGGACCTTTTTCAAGGCGTTCATAAAACTCGTTTACTGCGGCTGTTTCATGAATTTGAGCTTGCGGTAAGCTATAACGAACAGCTTGGATTAACGCATGGCGAAACAGCGGATGGTCATCAACGATTAATATATTCATAAGCAACGAGAGATTTCGAGTGCACTAGTCTTGACTATTCTAACCATACAAGTGCCGATAAGGATATGCAAAGTCTAACTTTTTTTCACTTTATCACGCTTTAGGCAGGAAAATAGCCTCAATTCCAAGTCGATATTGAAATATAAATAACTAATCACATTTTGATATAAAATTTATCAGCACATCGAAAAAGGTTATTTAATTTAAATATATATATAAAATACAAATATTTAATAAAAATTTAAGCAGCCTTTTTCAAGCTCAACAGATATATCTTAAAATCAGATAACTTAACGCTATTTCTTTATTTTACAGACCAAGTTCAGATATTAGATAAATAAGCCCATTCCGAGATACAACACTTTAGGGCTGTCCTTATGTCTACTTTACTGCAAAAACCACTCAATATTGTCGCTGTGTCAGGCGGTTTAAATACCCCGTCTAAAACTGAGGCATTAGTACAAGAAATATTAAATGAACTGGGCGATGCAACCCCAATCCATGTACATTTCATTAAATTCAGCGAAATTGGCCATTTACTCGGTGGCGCGATTTACCGCAATCAACTGCCACAACGTGTGCAAGATGACTTAGCCGTGGTCGAAGCTGCCGATGCTTTAATTGTTGGAACGCCAGTTTACCGTGCTTCATTTACCGGTTTATTCAAACACTTTTTCGACTTTGTTGAGCAAACGGCGCTGGTCGATGTACCCGTACTACTTGCAGCCTCAGGCGGCAGTGAGCGTCATGCGTTGGTACTGGAGCATCAACTTCGCCCACTATTCAGTTTCTTCCAAGCGCAAACTTTACCTATTGGGGTCTATGCCACAGACAAAGACTTTACCCCAGCGTATACCATCCACAGTGAATTATTACGAGATCGCATTACTCTTGCCGTAGCTCGTGCTTTACCCATCTTAGAATGGGCACCTGCCAAAGGTCAGCGTGCAGAAGTGGTGAAAGAAAAAACCCAACTTGCCAATCAGAACTTGGGTATCAACACACAAATCGAACAAGATGATGTGCTGCCTTCAGCGGCAGTCCCGAATTTAGATGCAGCCGAGTCTCGCTTGCATCAGAAAAAAGCCAAACCACAGGTCGCTTAACGCAAAAAGCATTGAGAGGGTTTTCACATGTCACAACAGAATAAAAATATTACGTTTGCTTATTGGGTTCCCAATGTCAGCGGTGGCTTAGTGGTGAGTAATATTGAGCAGCGCACAGACTGGAGTTATGACTATAACGTCCGTTTAGCGCAGGCTGCGGAAAAAAATGGCTTTGACTATGCTCTAACTCAGATTCGTTTTACTGCGGGTTATAATGCAGAAAACCAACATGAATCGGTCAGTTTTAGTCACGGTATCTTAGCCAAAACCAGCAAACTCAAAGTCATTGCCGCTATTTTACCTGGCCCGTGGAAACCCGTGCTTGCCGCAAAACAGCTTGCAACCATCGACCACTTAACCCAAGGACGTATTGCGATTAATGTGGTTAGTGGTTGGTTTCGCGGCGAATTTGATGCGATTGGTGAAGCATGGCCTGAACATGACCAACGCTATGCCCGCTCGGAAGAGTTTATTCGTGCATTAAAAGGCGTTTGGACCCAAGACAACTATAGTTTCAATGGAAAATACTACCAGTTCAAAGACTACACCTTGTCCCCCAAACCTGTGCAAAAGCCGCATATTGAAATTTTCCAAGGCGGCAGCTCTCGTGCTGCACGGGATATGGCTGCACGAGTTTCAGACTGGTATTTTACCAATGGCAATACCCCTGATGAACTCAAAAAACAGATTGATGATATTCGTGCAAAAGCCCAACAGAATGGCCATCAGGTCAAAATTGGGGTGAATGCTTTTATCATTGCCCGAGATACCGAGGAAGAAGCGAAAACGGTTCTGCAAGAAATTATTGATAAAGCCAATATTCAAGCGGTTCATGCCTTTGGCGAGGCCGCCCGTGAAGCGGGTGCAGCAACACTGGAAGGTGAAGGCAATTGGGCCAAATCGACCTTTGAAGATTTGGTTCAATACAATGATGGCTTTAAAACCAATTTGATTGGTACACCACGCCAAATTGCTGAACGTATTGTGGAATTAAAAGCCGTTGGTGTGGATTTAATCCTTTCAGGTTTTTTACATTTTATCGAAGAGGTTGAATACTTCGGTGCCAAAGTGTTGCCATTGGTTCGTGAGTTGGAAGCTCAACAGCAATCCGTTGAGACTGCCAAATCTGCTTAGCTCGGTAAGCAACAGACACGAACTAAAAAATAATAATGATAGGTGACTCTATTCTTCCCTCAGGGCTCGGCTTGAGGGTTTTTTTATTGGTGTATAATCCGCACAAAGTAAAAAATAACCATTTTATATGAACAACAGCCAACCCTCTAAATTCATTAATCTTTCTTTGGCCTTTTTATGGGGCTATCAAGGTTTAGTTCCTAAAATCCTTTTTATCAATCCCGATGAGATTGCCATTTGGCAAACTTTTGGGCTTTCCTACACACAGGCCCAACTGGCAGGTCAGGGCTCAGGTGTGCTTGAGTGTGTTTTTGCTTTATTGTTCCTCTTTAATTCCAGTAAATATCTGCATTACCTCAGTATCTTTAGCTTAGTGTTTTTATTCGCACTGGTCGCTTTTCTAATACCAGACAGTCTCATTCGTGCTTTTAATCCTGTGGTCATGAACCTTGCAATGATCAGTCTATCCATTTGTTATTGTATGCTTCACAGTCAACAAGCGACTTCCTTTAGTTCACAAAGTAAAGGATCCATATGAATTCAAAATCAGGTTGCATCGTCATTACAGGCAGTTCTAAAGGTATCGGCTTAGGTTTAGCTCAAGCCTTCTTAGAACAACAACAAGCCGTCGTGATTTCTGGCCGAAATAGCACAGATTTACAGCGCACCCTGCAACAGCTACGGCATCGTTTTCCCGCTGCGCTGATTCATGCTGTCACTTGTGATGTCACGCAGATCCATGAAGTACAAATGCTTTGGGATGAAGCCATTCAACACTTTGGTGCTGTTCAGATTTGGATTAATAATGCAGGCAGTTGTACTGCGACACTAGACTTTAAAGATCTCGCAGCAGCAGACATACAGACTGTGGTGCAAACCAATATTCTAGGCAGTATGTTCGGCTCACAAGTGGCCTTAAACGGCATGCTAGCACAAGGCTATGGTCAAATTTTCAATATGGAAGGTTGGGGTACTCGAGGTGAATGGAGTGCGGGCATGACTGCCTATGCCACCACCAAACGTGCCGTAGGGTACTTTAGTCAAGCACTGTTTAAAGAAACCAAACAGACCAACATTCAAGTCGGTACGCTCAGTCCCGGAATGGTAGCAACTGACCTACTGGTATCCTCTTGGCAAAATGGCAATGTACAGCACTGGAACAAAATGAAACGGCTTTTTTTGTTTATTATTGACCCACCTGAAGTGGTCTGTCACTATTTGGCCCAACGGATTTTAGAGAATAAACGTCGCCATACTCGCATCGTATGGATGACGCCCTTACGTCTATTGCTCCGATTTTTGCGACCCTATTATTGGCGTCGAAATCCCATTAAAGATACAGTTTTAGCGGATCTCAACTCAAAATAATGCCACATCAAGGTGTAGATCATTTACATTAAACATAAACCCCGAATTAGGAAGACTTCTGATGTACACAGGTATCGTACAAGGCTTAGAGAAAATTCTAGATGTCCGTCAAGGTGATGGTTTTAGCACCCTTGTGGTTTCAAATACACACAACTTTTTTCACGATGTCTTCATCGGTGCAAGTGTAGCCATCAATGGCACCTGCTTAACTGCAACGCACATCGATCTTGCTGCCAACCAAGTCCATTTTGATGTCTCAGATTTGACTCGACGCCTGACCACTTTAGGCACTTTACAGACAGGTGATGAGGTGAATATCGAACGTTCAGCCAAAGTTGGAATGGAAAATGGGGGGCATAACTTGTATGGACATATCGAAGGAACGGCTACAATAAAGCAGCTGAGCCGTCACGGCGAGACTCTGCATGTGGATCTTCACATTCCAGAAGACAATATTAAATACTTTTTCTTAAAAGGTTTTATTGGTCTGAATGGTTGTAGCCTCACCGTCAACCGTGTTGATCGTAACAGCCATGAAATTTCAGTTGATTTGATTCCTGAAACTTTGCGTCTGACCACGTGGGCATCGGTACAAGTCGGCGATGCGGTCAATTATGAAATTGATCAGATGACACGGACGATGGTGGATACCTTAGAAAGCATCCATCAGCGTTAGAACTCTTTAATTTCTAAACGTCTTACACTTACAAATTTGTATACAGCAAACCGATGTACTCCATCAGTACACCAAAATAAAAATACCGTCTGCTTGAGACGGTATTTTTTAGGTCGATTTTAGCCGTTTGGATATACTTCTTTAATCAACACTTCGACCACTTGCGATTCAGCCAGCGTCGATGTATCGCCCAAACTATCTAACTCGTTCGCCGCAATTTTTCTTAAAATACGGCGCATGATTTTGCCTGAACGTGTTTTGGGTAAAGACGGTGCCCAATGTAAGGCATCTGGTGTCGCCACAGGGCCCAACACCTTTCTTACCCACTGAATCAGCTCTGCACGGAGTTCTTCCGTTTGCGCTGTGCCCGCTTGTAAAGTGACAAAGGAACAAATTCCCTGTCCTTTGATTTCATGTGGCATTCCTACTACAGCAGCCTCAGCAACTGCCTCATGTGCCACCAAAGCACTTTCCACTTCGGCCGTGCCTAAGCGGTGCCCTGACACATTTAGCACATCATCGACTCGACCTGTGATCCAGTAGTAACCATCTTTATCACGGCGTGCGCCATCGCCCGTGAAATACGTTCCCGGATAAGTTGCAAAATACGCTTCGATAAACCGCTCAGGATCCCCCCAAATGGTTCGCATTTGTCCCGGCCATGAATCCTTAATCACCAGATTGCCTTCGGCCTCACCTTCTAACTCTTTGCCTTCAGCATCAACCAAAGCGGGTTGAATCCCAAATAAAGGACGCGTTGCAGACCCTGGTTTAAGTGGTGTCGCACCCGGAAGTGGAGAAATTAAAATCCCGCCTGTTTCAGTTTGCCACCAAGTATCCACCACTGGGCAACGGCTTTCCCCCACCACTGTGTAGTACCAATTCCATGCTTCAGGGTTGATCGGCTCTCCGACGGAACCAATTAAACGCAAACTGCTACGGTCACTCTCACGGACAAAGGCATCCCCTTCACGCATCATGGCGCGGATCGCTGTCGGTGCTGTATATAAAATAGTCACATTGTGTTTGTCGACAATATGCCCTGTACGTGCCCAACTTGGATACTGGGGAATCCCCTCAAACATCACCGTTGTCGTTCCATTCGACAAGGGGCCATACAGCACATAAGAATGTCCCGTAATCCAGCCCACATCGGCGGTACACCAAAACACATCATCTTGTTTTAAGTCGAATACTTCACGGAAGGTACTATTCACATAAGTTAAATAGCCCCCTGTGGTATGCAGCACCCCTTTGGGCTTACCGGTTGAACCTGAGGTATATAAAATAAATAGGGGATCTTCGGCATTCATCGGTTCAGCTGGGCAAATCTCATTGACCGTCATGATTTCCATGTGATACCACAAATCACGCCCTTCTTTCAGCGTAATCGGATTGCCTGTCCGGTGCACCACAATCACGTTTTGTACCGAGTCTGTCCCGGGTAGATTCAATGCGGCGTCTACATTTTCTTTTAGCGGAATCGGTTTCCCCCCACGCATTCCAGAGTCTGCGGTAATCACAATTTTGGCTTGACTGTCATCAATTCGGCTCGCCAATGAGTCAGGTGAAAAGCCACCAAACACCACACAATGCACGGCACCGATTCGAGCACAGGCCAACATTGAAATGGCTGCTTCTGAAATCATTGGCATATACAGCACCACACGATCGCCTTTCCCCACCCCATGCTTTTTCAGGACATTGGCAAAACGACACACTTCGTCATACAGTTCTGCAAAGGAAATGATTTTATGGCGTGAGGGATGGTCACCTTCCCAAATAATGGC
>CAACWC010000193.1_pt1 | contig 12406 bp, 18 predicted proteins | sample 2275511 | NCBI WGS metagenome assembly CAACWC01 (sample SAMEA5312443, study PRJEB27640) | indoor metagenome | biome: indoor environment; feature: controlled; material: polymer antistatic dissipative epoxy resin | place: Italy | collected 2014-05-27 | reverse complement strand
AAACAATCAATTGCTGAATATTTGGATTTTTATAACACGATACGTCCTCATTCAAGTTTGAATAAGGCAACACCGGATGAATTTTATGATCAACATTTACTAAAAGTAATGGCAGCATAATTTAAATATTTAGAGCGGATTTATCACTTATAAAACTGAATTGAGTGGTCTAATTAACGGAACCACATTAATATCAAATAGACTTCTTGCGTTAGTCAAAATTTAAACAGCTCAAAGCTACATTTTATAAGGTTTTAGCCAATTCAAAAATTAGGTAAAACGATGCTTTCGCAAGAGGTCTAATATACACCAGTGCGTTTTGTTTACAACCGCATACGGTAGTTTTAATTGATTAAAATATTCAACTTATTCCATGGCTATTCTAATTTTTAAGCAAAAGTTATTCCCACTTTAAATCCATTAAACTAAAAATACATTCAAACTGTTAGGTAAATTAATATGCACAAGTATCTCATGATGAATCTTGCGATTAACGAAACATCAGCACTACCAATTGGTATCCGTATTTGTGATTTTAATATCGGCTTATATGGCTCTAAGAAAATTTCAGAAGTGCCAGCTTTAATGGCATTGGTTAATTACACCCTGTTTAAGTATTCAAGCTATGAGAGTGAAGAACTTGAAGACATTAAAACCTTATTAGAAGAACATGATTTTAAAACTCGCTATGACTCTTGGGAAATCAGCGGTGATTCTTTTTACGTTTTGGGTTTTAAAGAAATTACAAAAGACGAGTTTGAATTATTGCAAAAACTTGACCTGTTGACCGTGGTAGACGAATACAACTACCACCATAAACTTTTGTCGAATCATGGTGAGCATAAGTTTGACGAATATTTCAAAAACTTTAACGAGTCTAAAGAGCAAGAAATCTTGAAGCAGTTTAAAGACATTGCATTCAACCTAAAAAGTGATGCCCCTTTAAACTCGACATTTGCTCAAGACATTATAGAGTTGCTGACTACCTACAAGTTTGGTACAGCTTTAGAACCTATCGACAGCACTCACAGCGACACAAGAAATCGTTTCTACTTTAGCCACACGCTTGAGGGTGACTTCGCATCTGGAGCAATTCAGGTCATTATTTCAAATTACAAAGAAACTGGCGTCAAAAACCCTTATTCAGTGATTGAGCCTTTAAATCTTGAAATTATGCTTGAAGATGAACAATGTTTTGATGATGAATATGCAAATCTCGTTGTTGAATGCGAGTATGTGTTTAATCTTATTAAGACCGACTTATACACCAACACTTTTGAATAAACCAAGCCTTTAAGAGAGAAATCTCTTAAAGTTGCGCTTAAAAACGTAAACGATGTTTTTTTAATTGATTAAAAAAGGTTTTGAATTTTTAGCGCTGCAATGGCGCTCGTCATTATTAATTCTTTCTTGATGCTTAAATAAGTATTTTTTTAAAAAACTTTATCCGTTCATATTCTTAATATAATGAAACCTAATCAAGCAAATAGCTTAAAACTTGGAGAAAGCTCATGAATTTAAACCCTAATTTTTGCCCGATCGATTTTAACGAAGTTCACGGCGGTACTGACAATTTACCTTTGTTTTTGGTTAAAGCGTCACGCCAGGATTCTAACGATGACGAGCATAGTGAGTATTTCTTCATTCGTGCACCTCATGAGAACCGTTTGGCTTTCTTCCTTGCCCACATGTTCAAATCACATGTAGATAATGCCCTTTTGACCTTGGAAAACTTGGCTGAAGAAAATTATCAAAATATCCCTGAATTGGAAGAGTTGATGTCTTCATATGGTGTGATTGATGGCGTTGGCGAGGATACGCTTTTTGATTTCCGCGTTAAGGAACTCACACTTGATAAAGCGCTGGAGCTGGTCGAATTCATTGAAATTAACCCACTCAATACTGATATTGTGGGTTCACTATTCTTGGAGGCACTTTAATGAATAGTAGCTTTATCTTAATTAATGAAGCTATGGCGCCTATTCGTAAGAATATGGCGCTTTTGGAAACCCTGTTATCTATGATCAGTACTGCAGATCAAGACCACGGCGACCAAAGCCCAAGCTTCCACATTAATATCCATGCTGGTATTGAATTGCCTGATCATGAAATTGCATATACCACTTTAAAAGGTTTTGCAGAGCTGACCGAAGATCATAATCTTTGTATCTATATGAATCCTGAGCTGTCAGAAAATGGCTTTATGTTGCTATCCACTCAAAACGTGGTACCTGATTGCTATGACAATTCTATCTTTGTAGATCTGTCGAATCAGTTATGCAACTTCTTCAATCAAGAAGTACAGCAGTTAAACGATCAAGCGCAAACGGCGTTAAAGCTGTTGTTACAGCATAAAATCAATGGAACAGCGATTCGCACGTTCAACCCTGAACAATTGCAGATCTTACAGAAAATCGCTGCATTAGATAGCTTCATGCTCGATGACCAGCGCGATTGGTTTTACTTTTCCGAAGTGACCATTGATAACGCCTATAAAGACATGAAAAAAGGTTTAGAACTGTTGGTTCTCAACGAAGATATTAAGGATGCACTTAAACAGCTACTTGATGCAAACAACATGGAGTTTTGTGATTTACCAATACTCGTGGTTTTGTATCCCCTACTGGTTAAGTCTGAAGAAAATAACGAACTGGTACAGGCTTGCTTAAGTCATCTCATTGGCAACAACTTAATCAATGAGCCGTTTATTGCTGGTGTACAACTTGAAGCTGGTGCATTTAATAGCGAAATGAACACCTATACTTTATTGCCACACATGAAAGCAGTAAAAGAATTGCTGATAGATATTGAAGCAGATCTCACAAAAGTTTAACCGTTTTACCTGAGCTAATTGCTCAAAACCTTGGAGTTGTTATGGATACTATTGTTCGCGTTAAATCAGTTGGTGTTTTAGGTCTATCATCTAAAATCACGACATTTGTAATCGACATCGAGCTTGATGGCGGTAAATTAAAAATTGAAGATCAATTGCTTCATTTTAAGAATACTTTACGTACAAGCTATCGAGAATATGATGAAAGTTTAGCGATCGTAAACAATAAGGCTATACTTTCCAATTTAGACAATGCAGTAAAACCAAACGAATTGCATGCTTTAGTTGATGATTATATCGACTCAGTTTGGGTAACAGATGCCAATAAAAACACCACTCAACAGCGCCGTGCGTCACTTGGTTTGCACAATCCAACGATAAAAGACAAAGGTGTTTTGAAAGAAGCCCTTTTAAGTGAAGTGAAGTTAGCCTACAAAAACTATATCAATCAGAACGTAGAAGCCTGATCAGATCGGAAGTATGTTGCGACCAGCATACTTCTTTTTTTTTGAACCTTAGCCTAGAATCATCCAATATCATCGCTTCATACCAAGAAAATCATGCCATATCTCATATATTTAATGTTCCTTGCGTTTGCAAGCGCCGTAATTTTAGTGAAAAAGGCTTATGGTCTTAACATCCAATTATTTGCAATGGGGATTGTCGTCATCATTGGACAATTGGCAATTTTTTGTTTTATGAACGCAGCGATTAACATCAACAATGAAAAACAACATCGCAATGCCGTCAAAACCTTGCACTATGGCGCTTCATTTTCATTAATTGTGGTCACTACACTGGTCTATTTATATAACTATGTGTTACACAAACAGGAATATTTGACCATGGCGATTTACTTTTTAGGAACGTGGTTTGCCATCACCCTTTTTGACTCAGTGTTTAAGTTAGTCAAAGTTGGTATTTTTAATAGCAAGAAAGACAGTGCTGAAGTTGTGAACTCAACGCGTAAAGTGACGGTAGTTACTTTAGCGATCTGTATGTTTGGGTATTACTTATTTAGCAAATATGCATTAAATATTAACGTACTAAACTAGGCATCTTGTAAAGAAAACCACACCTAATACACAAGCGCAATAACCAGCAAAAAAGAACATCCTTTTAACTATTGCGCTAATCTTTTCCGTCACAGCACCATTATGAACAATAAAAACAATCATAAACATTAAAGCGATCGTGCAGAGAAATAAGGCAAAACCAATTAAATAAGTAAAAGCAAAGTCAAAGTTTAATACCACTGGAAAACCAATAGATACCGCCATTAAAGCTATTGTACTTGATGCATTCATATCTTAAAGCCCATCTAGCAACTGGCTTAATCGTAGCGATAAATAAGGTTAAAAACTGAAACTTTATTATTGAGATTGGTCAATGCACATTAAAAAAATGTGCTTGGTATATACCAGAAAGCAAAGAACCAGACGCAAAACGCCTGGCTCTTTAAAATTGAAAGGTGAATAAAAAAAACACAAATCACTTGAACGCATTTCTTATTCAAGGTCAGTTTAATTAGATTTCTTGCCATTGTCTATGTAATGTAAACGTAGACAGCATTAAAACAATCTATATTTTTTGAAAAAAGTTTTAAAAATGTACAGTGAAATATAATGAATGTATGAGCTCAATGCTCACCATTTGGAGAAATTATATGAACTTTGAAATCTTATCTAAAACAAAAGTTGTCGGTCTAAAAGAAGATTCTCTCACCTCTTTTCAAAATTTTATGTTTGAAAATATTGCATGGGATAGCCAAGTCCGTGCTGATTATTACCAGTCAAATAAGAATACTGTACTGCTGGAGCTACCAGTACGTTTACGCCGTGACATTCAAATCGAAAACATCAACGGCGCTTTAGATGCACTAGTTGATTTTGAGCTGATCTACAAGCAAGACCAAGGCAAGTTGGTATCTTCATTGGTCGTTGATACGCAGTACTTGTTATGTATAAATGATCAGGATATTGATCTTTGGTCAATCGACAGCGAACTCAGTTTCTTACAAGAAGCTGACCGCAATCACCTTAAGAAGCTTATGCGTCATTGTGATGATCGTTTCCATGCGTGGATGCGCGAGATTAAGTCTTACTTCAATCGTTTGACAGTACAGCCGTTGCATCTTGATATGCAGATCAAAATACGCAAGATCGTAGGCTATACAGCGGTGCTACCTAAGACCTTTCCATAACGTTTTAGGTGCCAGTATAAAAACAAATAGACCGCAATTAAGCGGTCTATTTTTTTGCCTAAAACGGCGTTAACAGATCTATGTAATATTTAGCCCTTAAAACTATTGGCAAGTATCTGAATAACGCTCAGCACTTCCAAAGAATGATTTACCCTGATTGTCCACGATGTCTACATACAGATCTGGTTTAACTGGAGCATTGGCGAATACAGAGCAATAAAACGGATGAATCTTTTCATTCACAAAGCGGTTTAAAGAGTCAGTTTCATCAGAAGAGTATTTATCTGCAGTTTTGCTAGACATCTGAACGTTCATATTAAAGTGTTTTGAATACTTCACTTTTTTAAGTACCGCACCAGTTTCAATCTGGTACGGTGTTTTAGTGTTAAGCAAACGCTCAACTTTACGTTTGTTTTCAGCAGTAGGAGAAAGCGCAACAGCAGATTTTAAGCTGTTTGTATTCAGGTTATTTAAAGAACTATTAGCTAAAACAGCGCACGACATAGACACTGAGATTATTGCAACTGCAGATAGTTTTAGTGTTTTGAATACGTTCATGTTTAACGACTTTCCTGTATATACTTAAATTATATACTTAATATACGATATTTGGTTTTTTTGGAATTTTAATCTTATTTGATTTTGTTAATCGGTATATACCAATAAGATTGTTTATACGCAATTTAGCAAGAATCGCCCCCTTGTTTGGGGTTACAATTATTGTAATTTACAGATTGTTGATACAGGAAACCGATATGTCTGAAGAAGTGAAATACGAAGACCGTGTACGTGCTGCATACCGTTCTGCTCAAGGCAATGTAGCTCAAGAGTTCTCCCCTCACATTGTTAAAGCATGTGAAGCATCATCAAACGCACGTATGGAGCGCTTAGCAACTGGTCAAACAACATTTGACGAGGAAGAAGCTGCATTGATGAAGAAATGGAATGCACTTAAAAACAAAGCCTAATCATCGCGAATACAACCTAATCTAGCTTACAGCGGATTACCAAACCCAATCACTCATAAGTAGAACAATATGGACGATAAACTTGAGTTTTATTTAGATGCGAAAGACATCTTATCTCAACCTACCAGTTGCCAAGCGCAAGGCGACTATAAAAAGGCACTGGAAAAAGAAATCACGGAACATCGAATAGCGAAAATGGAAATTTCGCCGTTACGTGGCAATTACGATCTCGACCACCTCTCTAAAATCCATGAAAAAATCTTTGAGCATATTTACGATTGGGCTGGAGAAGTGCGTCTGGACGACATTTCTAAACGTGCGATCGACCCGAACGGTAATTATGAAATCGGTCATTTCCTAGATAAAAACCTGATCCCTGATGAACTGAATAAGTTCTCACAGGCGGTTAAAGAAAAAGACCACCTGAAAGGTTTGGACAAAGACCAGTTTGTGCAAGAGTTCACTCAGCTTTATGCCAAGTTAAATGAAGCTCACCCTTTTGAAGAGGGTAACGGTCGCGCTGCAAAACTGATGATGAACCAGCTGGCGAATGATGCTGGTTACACCATGGTATATAGCAAGGTCGCCGTATCAGATTGGAACTATGCGTTTAAACGTTCACTGACAGATCAAGAGCTTTATGTCGGTGAAAACTATGAAAACCTAGAACCGATGGAACAAGACCTCTCTTACCTTTTAAAAGTCATGGACAGTATCATTGAACCATACGATCTAGTCCTGAAGCTTGAAAATACGGAAGAACAAGAGCAAGAACAGGAAAATGACCAGGATAAATCAAATGATGATGATTCACCGAGTTACGGATAATTAGATTAATCCGTATACGATGGCTTTTAATTGATTAAAAGATTCTTGAAAAAAGAATCTTTTTTTTTGAGAAAAATTTCTAATGAAGTGACTCAGATTAAAATAAAACCTTAGGAAAATATTGTCCGAAACTTGGAGATGAATAATGAATAACGCAGCACATAAATTTGCAAATAAAGTGGTCGCTCAATACCAATTTACAAACGGAAGTGATTCAAGTCTGAATCATTTAATTATCGGCAACAGCACCGCAGAAATTATCGACACCTTAATTTATATGCTTTTCTCAAGCCATGCTGAAACCTATGACGATGGCGTTGTTTGGTTTAAATCAGTGGACGCAATTAATGTTGAGAAGTCTTACATTACTTACAACAGTCGTGAAAACTGCATTTTTGCTTATTTTGTGTTTGATAAAAATCCATTAATGCTGAAAACAACCGCATTGCATATTGATAATGTTTGTTACTTTGGATGTGAAAGTGACACCACCAATAAAACCATCGAATTTTTAGAAAAATTCAAAGTTCGTGTATCCCTTGCTAAAGAGTGCCACAAGTTCAAATTCAATACTGAGCATCATGAAACCTTGATGCATGAAACCATCAAAACCTTAAAAACTATCTATGAAGAACATAACGACATGGATGCCGAAAAGTTATCTCAACACCATGACACAACTCATTTAGTTAACACATTTCTTGCTTAACCGTACACCATACAATAAACAAAACCCGAAAAAGGATATAACAATGCTATTAGGCGCTTTAAAACAATCTCTAAGCTCAGTCATCGACATGAACCGCTACACCGCCCTTTGCTCACATGTGGAGGGTGAAAACTTGCCGTTATGCGCTCAATTTCGTGTACTTAAATATATCTTTGGTGAGCATGGTCTAAGCGCACTTAAAAATTACAAAGAAGTTGAACACATTGACGAAGCTTTTTTGAAAAAACACTTCCTACGCATGATGAACTATGACTTTGAAGCAGTCATATACCTTGCTATGGTCGGCATGCGCGAACTTATCTTAGAAGCTGATGCTTTTGACCATGACGGCGAACAAAACGCCCAAAATGAGCTTAAACAAGCATTCCAATACGTTTCAGAAAATGACGTTCGTAATTTTGCTTATGTCACTCACATGGGCTATTCAGAAAAGTATTTCAACTGGAATATCATTCGCCACCAGTCTAAAGATGAAGCGGATAATCCCCTCACCTTTTGGTTATTTAAGAATGCAATGTATTCACTATTTTTCAACTTAGCCAATCGGAAATAATGCCCCAACTCATTAAGAGTATTTAAGTCCGAACTTAAGTACTCTTTTTTTTTGCATTAGAAAAATAGACCGGTATATACGCCGTCTAAGCATGGCTTAAAACGTATACGATGATTTTAATTGATTAAAAATATTTCAAATATCCATTACGTGTTTTAGGTCGGTTAATTAATTCCAATAAAGTTATTCATTAGTATTTTTTAAATAAAATGGTTCTATCGAAAGCAATTGCTTAAAACTTGGAGTCCTGTAATGAATCAACTTGATAAGCTAAATCATTTAAAAAATATCATCAAGCAAGTACCACATGAACGTTTTGATCTGGATTTATGGCGCACGATCCCTGGTACCGACAATATGACTTTTGCTCAACTTATAAATAGTGATGCTAATTGTTGCGTCATAGGTTGGGCGACAGCTGATGAAACATTTAAAAGACTTAACTTCATGATGTTAGACGGCGTTCCCCTTTATGCACCATTCCGTGCGAATACTGGTGAGCCATTCACTTATGAAGAACTCAAAACAAATGTTGTTTATCGCGGTTCTGAAGCAGTACGTGAGTTTTTTGGACTCAATTATGAAGATGTCGATCATATTATTTTTGAGAGCAACTACGCTTTTGAAGACCCAATCAAAGACGAGATTATTGATCATATCAACCATGTTATTGATCGTGTAAACATCCGTCCACAAGACCTTGACCATTTGTTATCTAGCTCAATTGTTGCACTGGATAAAGAAGTCCGTGAGTTCACTTTAAATGATGATGAAGTCCGTGAAATATCTGTTGTGGTTGATTGCTTCAATAAGTTTTTCCCCGATGGTGCTTATCTTGAGTTTGTTGCTACGGTCAACGTACCAGGTGATTGTGATCCACTGGAATACATCGCCAGCAATTACAACATTAAAGAGCCATTAGCTTTCGTTCCTAAGCCGAATGAAGCATTAGAAGAATATCTGGAAACATACCCGATCGAACATCTCATGCATAACTGGCAAGAGGATTTCATTTCGCCGTATGACGAAATCATTAATCAACGTTTAACGCATATCGCATTGCAAAATTTAAATAGCGCAAAAGTAGTTCAATAAGGAAACCTACCCATGACAATTGAAAATCCGCAACTCGTCAGTGCCATCAACGAACTTGGCTTTTACTTGCCACAGCAAGTACAACAGATACCGAACACCACAGAAGCCGGTTTTCGTGTGTATGTGATCGATACAGCAAAACATACCAACATCGAGGCACTAATTAGTGCTATTGAGAATGTCAGTATCACTTCACAGCCCTTTTCTTTTCAAGATGATTACGACATGGGCGTGTTTTTTGAGGGATTTAGTTTCTTCTTGCCTATGCTCATTACACAAGACAGTGATGCACCTTTACCACTGTTCTTAATTCAACTGGATTTGTAATTCCAACAGCGGTACGTGCGCCAATATGTACCGCTACCCCTTTTGGCACACCGCCTAAAACTTGGAGCAGATATGAACAAAGCAACGACCGTTGAGCGTTTAGAAAAGCTGATTGAGCTAGTGATCGAGGTCATTCCTGATGAAAGCTTTGATTTCGACATTTGGCGTGATTATGACGCAAGCCATACAGAACAACACACCGATTTCTTTTCAGGTTTCACCACAGAAGAATTGTTAGATAAAAATATTGTAGGATGCCTGATTGGTTGGGCTACGTCTGTCGAGTATTTCCAAAATCTAGGTTTCAATTTTCATGGTTCTGTTGGGCCAATCTTCATGTATGAAAAAATACTCAGCAATGAAGAGCTAAAAGATGCGCCTGTTGTCACTGTACCAGTCGTTTACCAGTGGAAAGCAGTACGTGAGTTTTTTGGCATCACTCAGGAAGATGCTTTGGTGATGTTTAGCTATGACAATTACGACCAGGCCAAAATTGATAAGGACACAATGATTCGATTTATTGAACGCATCATCCAAAAATATAAGTAACCACCGAAACGGCGCAATGCCGTTTTGCTAGACGTTATAACCGCTTACGATGATTTTAATTGGTTAAAATATTTTCAATATTTTTAAATTTTGAGAAAAGTTTTTCCCCTGGTACACCCCTCTATACTTAATCCATAGCAAGCAAGGCACAAAGCCTTAAATCTGGAGTAAGTCGAGTGAATACAGCGCATAAGTACGATGATCAAGTCATCATCCCAACAATAGCCGGGCAACTGGAGTTGCTGTCTGGTACCGATCTAAACAAAGAACTGGCTGAGCATGTTTTTCATGAAGCACCAGACATCGATCTAAGTATCTATGACATTTTTATTGTCTGCTTAAGTGGCGGTAAGGATTCGATTGCAGCGTATTTGCGCTTACTGGAGGCTGGAGTAGATAAAAGCAAAATTGAGCTTTGGCACCACAAAATTGATGAAGAAAACCAGCCGTTCATGGATTGGGTGTTCATGGAAAACTATACCAAAGCATTCGCTCAGGCATTCGACACACCATTGTACTTCAGTTGGCTCGAGGGCGGTTTCCTTGGCGAAATGCTCAAAGAAAACAGCTACTCAAAACCCCACTTCGTAGAAACACCAGAGGGCTTAATTAAGCTTGAACGCGACAACAACCGCAGTAAAACAGGCACACGCTTGAAGTTCCCACAACAAGCAGCCAGCCTCATGACGCGCTGGTGTTCTTCAGCGTTAAAGATCGATGTCGGACGCAGAGCATTGAACAACCAAGAACGCTTTGACGGCAAGAACATTTGTTTTATCACTGGTGAACGCCGTGAAGAGTCACCAAACCGCAGTAAGTACAACCAGCTAGAACCGCACCCATGCGACCGTAGAAGCGGTAAGAAAGCAAGACGCGTTGACTGGTGGAAGAACGTGCTTCACTTCACTGAAGAGCAAGTATGGGAGTTACTGGAGAAGTACAAGGTTACTCCACCAGTGCCATATCGCTTAGGTTGGGGCCGTAGCTCATGCATGACCTGTATCTTCAACAGTCCTAAAATCTGGTCAACCATCAGCACCTACTACCCTGAACGCGCTCAGCTGATCGCTGGTTATGAACAAAAGTTTGATTGTACGATCAGTCGCTCAAAGATCGATGTCGTCAGTCTGAGCAATGGCATTGAGCCATTCGACATTCAGGATATGGAAGCACTGGTACAGTCCAAAATTGAAAGTTATTACCTACCAGTGTTCACGGATAACTGGACGGTTCCACCAGGCGCATTCAACAAGGAGGGTTGTGGATCGCTGTAAATTAGGGTGCCATTTGGCACCTTTTTAGGATGAAAACCGCAAGCGATGTTTTTTAATTGATTAAAAATGGTTTGGAATAATTTTGTTTTTGAATAAGTTTTTGACACCACCTGTCAGCATAAAATGATTTTAAACCAATCAATATGAGATGATGTTTATGACAACTTTAAACGAAACAATGCAAAAGTTCTGTAAAGCTAAGGCAATGATGACCTATTTAATGTCTGATGATCCTATCATTGATGAATCTGTCAGCCGTTACGAAAATTGGGCATTGGCTTATGACCTTTTTGTGAGTATTGGGCATCTGGATCTAGAACAAGTTGAGCAGATCTGGAATGAAAAAACCCATACCAATTTTGTGCTTTGGGGTGTAGTTGGTGAATGTTCAATAGAAGAAATTGTATCGTATGTGACAGAAGAATATGACGCTCAAGCTGTCACACTGGCGCAGATTAATGAATTACAAGACGGTAAAACACTGGCAGAAATCTAAAATCAACCTAAGGAATGAGTTATTAATTAAGTATTAATAGCTCATTTTTTATTGTCTGAAACTATACAACTACCACCTTGAATCATTTTCACAAGCATCGCCATCGCCGTCACCATCCATCATGGTATCTGGGCAGTTTTTCACAAACCAATCAGCTTCTTCTTTAGATCGCATTTGAGAGCAATGCTTACGACCATCGCACTTATAGGCTACTGGCTTTTGATATATAGCATTTGTAGTTTGATTATCTTTATATAGATATTTCTTTAATTGAATGCTACCTAGATATGCCACCCCAATAGCTATGCTAATAAAAATTATCCATAGATATATTGGCAATGGTTTTTGCTTGTCTTGCGTTTGTTCATGGTCGGAATAGTAAACATGGATTGCCCTATTTTTATTTTCTTTTTTAACTACCTCGAAATAGACCTCTCGACCTACTATTGGCTGTTCGCCTTTCTGAAAATCCTTAATATGGAAAAATACATCACCAAAATTACTCGTAGATATAAAACCAAAACCACGCTCATTATTATATTTTTTAATT
>CAACWC010000009.1_pt1 | contig 12631 bp, 10 predicted proteins | sample 2275511 | NCBI WGS metagenome assembly CAACWC01 (sample SAMEA5312443, study PRJEB27640) | indoor metagenome | biome: indoor environment; feature: controlled; material: polymer antistatic dissipative epoxy resin | place: Italy | collected 2014-05-27 | reverse complement strand
AGATGAAAATATTGAATTAATATTTTTCTCAATATCCATATATTCAATTCCATTGAAAATTAATTTAACGACTTAAGTTCGATAAACCACCATCATCACATTTAATAAATTGACTGAAATCATCAAGGATGAACCTCAGTTAATATCAGCCCTGCTCTTAATCCCTTTTTCACTTGAGTATTCGGAAATAAAATTCGAACCTGCTCAGGTGCAGTCACATACGGTTTGCCCTGTTGCAGAGCAATCACGGCATCGGTTTCGAACACGGAAAAATTAGGCGCAGAATCTGCCAAATTAAGCTGGAAGTCATCTTCAGTTTTGATGATCGAATCAACGACTCGAAAAGTTTGAATTGCTTGTTTTTGACGGATAGGTAAGGACTGTTCACTCACCACGGCGCGAAGCACATGATTAATCGCGGCGAAAGCTGCCAAATCATTTTGGCCAAAGGGTTTGGCATGACCAAGTTCAAGCGTCGAACTGGCTGCTTGAAACTGAGAGCTGCTAAAGTGCGTAAAGGTACGACCTACTGCATTGTGATACACCAAGGCATCCAATTCCGCAGCTTTTAGGCTGTCCAGCATCACCGCATCATAGTCATGGGTTTGATAAGGAAATAAGGCAAAAGTCGGCAACAAAGATGGGCGAATCGCAGTGTGCAAATCGTAATGATAGCGTCGCACTTGAGCTGGACTATCATTAAAAAAAGCGGTGACGATCTGTTCTAAGACCGCCACCCGCTGCGCTTCAACTGTATCGGTAAATTGTTGATAAGCCCCGCAGAACATGCGGTTCATATCATTTTCAACATAACGTTGCCCTGTGCGAATCGCGATAGGGTTACCTAAAATCAGTAATAACTTAACCTTGAGCTCTAATGCCCCTGCAAACAAATCTTGACTCAACTGCGCCAACAACTCGATTGGCGCAGTTTCATTGCCATGCACACCCGCGGAAAGTACGACTGCTTTTTCATAAGCCTGTTTCGGCGTAGAAGATAGCACCCCTTCAGCCAACCATTCCCAACGAAAATCATGCTGTACGCCATGCGCTAAAGTCGGGACACGTTGTGCTAAAACATCACCTAGAAAATCTATCATCTGCTTTCCCTGCACGATTGCTTAACGTTGGAAGTGATACACCGAACCTAAGTTCAAAATTTGCGTCAGTTCATCTAACGCAGTACGGCTTTCAATCAGTAATTGCGGATCAGCCAAATCTTGCTGCGCCAACTGATCGCGATAGTACTGATCCACCCACGTATTTAAACGGGTAAACAAGGCATCATTCATGAACAGGTTTGGATTGATCGCATTCAGTTCTGCTTCATTCACCGCGACACGTAAACGTAAACATGCAGGGCCACCGCCATTGCGCATACTTTCACGTAGGTCGAAGACTTTGATGTCATCAATCGGCGTACCCATTTGAATCATGTCGTTTAAATAACCCCACACTGCTGGGTTTTGACGTGACTCTTCAGGCACCACAATGCTCATCCCGCCATCGGCACGCGTGAGCAATTGGCTATTGAACAAATAAGTATTGACCGCATCTTTCACAGATACACGCTGATCAGGCACTTCAATGGACACGAATTCTTGACCCAAGCGCGCCATTTTTTCGCGAATTTCTGCCAACGCTTCCGATTGGTTCAAAAATGCATGCTGATGGTGGAATAGGACGTTTTGGTTACTCACCGCAATCACGTCGTTGTGGAAGACCCCTTGGTCAATCACATCGGGATGCTGCTGGACAAATACCGTTTGTTCCGCTTTGAGTTGGTGTAAACGTGCGACTGCTTCACTCGCCTCACGCGACTGGCGTGCAGGATAGTGTTTCGGACCGATACCACCACCGAGGAACTGCTGACCATAGACAAACACTTGCACGCTGGCTTGATCATAAGCACCGCCTAAACGGTTATGGTTTGCCGCGCCTTCATCCCCAAACAATGCCACAGGTGGCAGCGCTTCATGATGGGCGAAGTGACGCTCATCCTTAAACATCGCTGCCATCACGCGTGACGTAGTGTCATGCTCAATTGAACGGTGGAATTTGTTATTCAAATTTGCCGCAGTAAAATGCACACGACCATCTGCACTGTCTGCCGAAGGTGAAACGGTTGCCGCATTGGCAGTCCACATACACGATGCAGAACTCAAAGCGGATAATAATGCAGGCGAAGTTCGCATCGCTTGTTCAATTACACTGTGATCATCCCCACGGAAACCCAATTTGCGCAAAGTCGGGACATGTGGGCGTTCTTGCGGTGCAAATACACCTTGCTTTAAGCCCATGTCGGCCAAAGCTTTCATCTTTAACAGACCTTGCTTGGCAGCCAACTTCGGGTTGGAAAGATTATTTTGGTTTTTGGTGGATGCCTCGTTTCCGAATGACAATCCCGCATAGTGATGCGTTGGACCGACTAAACCATCAAAATTAATTTCATAGCCTGACATTTCTAAACTCCCTTTTTGTCGACTTACAGCACAATGCCTGGCGATAATTTTTCAGGTAAACTTACCTGCTGACTTTCCAGTGATGCCATTGGCCATGCGCAGTAATCTGCGGCATAGAAGGCACTGGCACGATGGTTTCCTGATGCACCTACACCACCAAAGGGTGCAGCACTTGACGCGCCTGTTAACGGTTTATTCCAGTTCACAATGCCTGCACGGGCTTCAATCAATAAACGATCAAACAGCTCACGGTCAGGTGAAACTAGACCCACCGACAAACCGAATCGAGTGCCATTCGCTAGTGCCAAAGCCTCATCGAAATGGTCATAACGATAGATACAGCTTAATGGGCCAAAATATTCTTCATCGGGTACGTCATTAACATGGGTCACGTCTAAAAGACCCGGACTTAACAAACTACTGTTGGCATCTGCTTGAGTGACAGGCAATAACACCTCAGCGCCCAAATCCACCAAACGTTGTTGCGCTTGTAGAATTTGCTGTGCAGCATGCAATGAAATGACACCACCCATAAAGGGTTGTGGCTGTGCATCCCACTGACCCACCACCAAATTACGGCTCACCTCAACCAAACGTTGAATGAAGGCATCGCCTACAACACCATTTTTAATGATTAAACGGCGTGCACAGGTACAGCGCTGGCCTGCTGAAATAAAAGCAGATTGAATGGTTAAGTTCACCACGGCATCAATGTCCGTAATCTCATCGATAATTAATGCGTTGTTACCACCCATTTCTAAAGCGAGAATCTTTTCTGGGGCACCAGCCAATTGTTTATGCAAGTGATAACCGGTATTAGCACTACCTGTGAACAACAAGCCATCAATTTCATGCGACTGCGCAAGTGCTTCCCCCGTACTGCGACCACCTTGCACCAAGTTCAACACACCCGCCGGCAAGCCTGCTTCTTGCCATAATTTGACTGTTTCTTCTGCGGTCCACGGCGTCAATTCACTTGGTTTAAAGACCAAAGTGTTTCCTGCAATCAGCGCAGGGACAATGTGACCATTGGGTAAGTGACCTGGGAAGTTATACGGGCCGAATACAGCCAACACACCATGCGGACGGTGACGTAAAGACGCTGCACCATCTGGCATTTCCGTCAGACTTTCACCTGTACGTTCGTGATAAGCACGTACTGAAATCGCCACTTTGCCAATCATTGACTGGACTTCAGTCAATGTTTCCCAAATCGGCTTACTGGTTTCACGACTAATAATCGTTGCAAGCTGTTGTTTATTTTGTTCTAACAAGCTGGCAAATCGTTGAATAATTTCAAGGCGCTCAGCTAAAGGACGGCGTGCCCAAGCGGCAAATGCTGCGCGTGCAGACTGACAAGCCTGTTCCACTTGCTCAGCAGTCGCTTCTGCACCGTGCCAAATTGTTTCTTGTGTGACAGGATCAAGTTTGTCCCATGCTGTACCTTGCGCTGGAGACCATGTCCCGTTTATATATAAATTCCCTTGTGACATTATTTTTGCTCCATCTTATCTAAAGGCAACATACGAATGCTTTGCCCTGCTTGCACACCAAGGGCATGCGCTTGTTCTACCGTTAAACTTAAACTGTCTGTCTCAGCCGCATGCTGAATTAAAATTGCGCGATAGTCTTGATAGCGATCATTCGCCACCAAATAACGCCCTGCGCCTTCTGGTACGCTATCGACAATTTTGACGGCACAAGTGTGACTTTCTTTGACTGCACGAAGGCTACTGACTTCCGCTTCAAGCGTCGGGCCTGCATCAAAAATATCGACATAACCTTGGTAACACAGCCCTTCCGACTCCAACACACGAGAGGCAGGAACAGTCTGAGGATGCACCTGTGCAATCACTTGTTGTGCGGCCATCGGCAGTAAGTCGATATACACAGGAAAACGTGGCATCAACTCCGCAATAAAGACTTTTTGTCCAATACCACTGAGGTAATCCGCAGTCGAGAAGTCCATATTAAAAAAGTGATGGCCTAAGGCATCCCAAAATGGCGAACGACCATTTTCATCCGAATAACCACGCATTTCTGCAATCAGCTTATTTTGAAAAGCCTGTTTGAAAGCTGCGATAAACAGAAAACGGATCTTCGACAGCAGTTTTCCATTTTGGTCTTTGCGGTACTCTGGGTCTAAAAACAGCGTGCAGAGTTCACTACAACCAGTATGGTCATTGCTTAAAAACAGCGTATTTAAGGTTTTATAAACATTCAGAGTTTGTGAGGCATGGACTTGTTTGCCCACATGGTAGTTATAGAAAGGCTCAGTTAAACCCACTGAAACTTCAATTGCACTGACGCCAACCACACGTTGTAACAAGGTGTCTTCTAGGACAAATAAATAACCCTGCTCACTTGGTGTTGCTTGACCCGCTAAAGTCTTTTGCGTGCGTGCAATACGAGCCGATAAGATCTCTTTATTTTGGGGTAAAGAAGTCAGGCCAATGCCAGACTTCCCCGCCAGAATGTAGATATCATCTAAATCTCGATGCTCTGCATGTCTAACAATCATCATAACCAGTGGCCTATCACGCGCCAACAAAGCGCGCGAGCGCACGTTCAAAGCGTTGTAAACCGGCTTCGATATCTGCTTCTGGAATAATTAATGATGGCGTGAAACGAACGACATTTGGACCTGCAACCAGCGCCAATAAGCCTTCCTCGCCCGCTAAAGTCACGATGTCTTTGGCTTTGCCTGCATATTCAGCTTTTAGTACACAGCCAATTAATAAACCTTGACCACGGACTTCTTCAAATAGGCCATAACGTGCATTTAACTGATTTAAACCATCGGCAAAAATTTGCGCACGTGCACGTACACCATTCAACACTTCTGGGGTATTGATCAAACCAAATACGGCATTGGCGACAGCAGACGCCAATGGGTTACCACCATAAGTCGTACCATGGTCACCCACCACAAACATGTTGGCAAACTTATCTGTTGTGATCATTGCACCAATTGGGAAACCGCCGCCGAGAGCTTTAGCTGTAGTTAAAATGTCTGGGGTCACATCAGTGTTCATATACGCATATAAAGCACCTGTACGACCCACACCTGTTTGCACTTCATCAAAAATCAGTACCGCACCATGTTGATCACACAGTTCACGTAAACCCTTTAAAAATTCAGGGCTTGCCGTAATGACCCCACCTTCACCTTGAATCGGCTCAACAATCACCGCACACGTGTCGGCATCAATCGCTTCACGTACTGCGTCTAAATCATTGAATGGTAAGTGGTGAATACCTTCTGGAAGCGGTGCAAAATCTTGTGAATATTTCGGTTGACCACCAGCCGTAACCGTAAATAAAGTACGGCCGTGGAAAGCATTTTTAAAAGCAATAATTTTATTTTTGCGTGCAGAGCCTGAAAGTAGGCCCACTTTACGCGCAAGTTTCAAAGCCGCTTCATTGGCTTCTGCACCAGAGTTACAGAAGAACACTTTATCTGCAAAGGTGTTATCAACTAATTGTTTTGCAAGCTCAAGTACAGGCTCATTGGTATAACCATTGCCAATGTGCCAAAGCTTTTGACCCTGTTCGACCAAAGCTTTAACCGCCACAGGGTGAGCATGTCCAAGCGCATTGACCGCAATACCACCTGCAAAATCGATATATTCCTTACCTTGCTGATCCCATAAACGAGAACCTTCGCCACGCACAGGAATAAACTGAGCGGGTGCAAAAACTGGCACCATGTACTGATTAAAATCTTGGCGATTTGGTTGACTATTCTGGTTCATGGTTTGTTCGTCCTTAATAAATCTGATGTTGTTCTTTCTAATAATGTAGTGTGCCCCGAAGGGCACGGAACTTCCCCTTAACCCGGGAAAATTCCTCGTTCTTTACGTGCTTTTAAGATACGTTTACACGCCAAGATGTATGCTGCTGTACGTAAGCTGCACTGCTTTTCACTCGCAGTGAACCAAACGTCTTCAACTGCTGACACCATGAGTTTATCTAAACGTTGGTTAATTTCTTCTTCTGTCCAGAAGTAGCTCGCCATGTCTTGAACCCATTCGAAGTAACTCACGGTTACACCGCCTGCGTTGCACAGTACGTCAGGTACAATCGTGATTTGACGTTCTAACAGAATGTCTTCTGCATCTGGATACGTTGGACCGTTCGCACCTTCCAAGACTAATTTTGCAGTCAATTTTTGCGCACGTTCAGCAGTAATCTGACCTTCTAAAGCCGCTGGAATTAAAATATCCATTTCAACTGACCAGAACGCTTCGTCTTCAATTAAAGTGGCATCAGGGAAGCCTGCTACACCTTTATGAATCGCAACGTAGTCTTGTAACTGCTTAACGTCCATGCCTTCAGCATTAAAGATCGTGCCTGTATGGTCTTGTACACACACCACTTTCGCATTGGCTTTATGGAATAAGTAACCCGCTTCGCTACCCACGTTACCGAAACCTTGGATTGCTACACGACTGCCTTCAAGTGCAAGATTGATTTTCTTAGCAACTTCTAAACCAGTAACAAATACGCCACGACCTGTTGCACGCACACGGCCTAAAGAGCCACCCAAGTGCACAGGCTTACCTGTCACAACACCTGTTACGGTATGACCTTTGATACTTGAATAGGTATCCATCATCCAACCCATAATGTCTGCATTGGTGCCTACATCTGGAGCTGGAATATCGACCTGTGGGCCAATCACTAGGCTAATTTCGCTAGTAAAACGGCGTGTCAGGCGTTCAAGTTCACGTGGAGACAATTTGCGAGGGTCTACACGAACACCACCTTTAGCGCCGCCATACGGTAAGTTTAATACCGCAGTTTTAATCGTCATCCACGCTGAGAGTGCCATGACTTCATTGAGTTCTACGTCTGGATGATAACGAATACCACCTTTACCCGGTCCACGCGACAAATTGTGCTGTACACGATAACCTTCGAAGTGCTGGATCGAACCATCGTCCATCACGATTGGTACATCAACAATCAAAGCGCGCTTTGGACGCTTTAAAGTATCGATGAATGGAATTAAGTCGTCTTCCAGATATGGCGCAACACGGTTAATCTGTGCAAGATAGGTCTGCCAAGCGCCACTATTGTCCATTTCATATGACAAAGACATGATGTTTCCCTTTGAAAATTTGGTGAATCAAATCCATTAAATAGATATGAGACATTACCCGTAGAACACATCGCCTCAGCTCGATGTAACGTTCATGTGAATACTGCTCAATATGCATAGTATGAAAAATCAAACTGCGCCGAAAAAGTTGTAATTTTGATTAAAATGAAATAAATTTCATCAAATTGATAACAGGAAAAATCAAAATGAATGATACGGACAGTCAAATCCTCGGCTTACTGCAAGACAATGCGCGTATCTCGATTACCGAGATTGCCAATAAGCTTCGTATCTCTCGAAATACGGTACAAAAGCGTATTGAATATTTGGAAACCAGTGGAGTGATTACAGGCTATACGGTGCGAATTAAACCGGGGACTGAGAAAAATAGTATCCGAGCTTGGATGAATATTATGGTCGAAGGCACCAAGACCAGTGCGGTGGTCAAAGAGCTGAGAATCGACCCTGCCGTGCATACCTTGCATAGCACCAATGGCAAGTGGGATCTGTTGGTAGAGTTGAAGTCTGACAGCTTAGAAAACTTTGATCGAATTTTAGAACGAATTCGTAATATTTCAGGTATTTATAACACTGAAACCAGCATTTTACTGTCTACCTATAAAGTTTAAAGTCGATAAAGACAATCTGGAAAATTTATACTTCACTCTAGCCTGTTACCTTAAAGATCAAAAGACGTTGTAAATTGGATGCTGAACTAAAAATGTATAATCCATAAGGATCAAATTCTGCTTGGTTTGAGCGGTTGGTGTAAATCTTTAATATTATTTACCTAAGATATCTTATTGTTTTATTTAAAATAAAATAGTTTAAACTAACCCACTAGATGCATTTGGCTATTATCAAAATCCTTTGATAGCCTCGACAATTGGCTGTCGTTTCTCCACCCATATGTAGTCTAGACCATTGACTTGGTCTGTGAAGGTTTGAATGGCATGACACTTCAAATGTTCTCATTTTAAAGCGTGGTGAGTCTTTATTTTATTGTCAGTTTGATGGGGTTGATCCTTCTCGAACAGTGAACATGATTCAAGCAGAAAAATACCAGAACTCATACAATACATGGAACAGATTTCAGGTGGAGTGGAGTATGAGAATCAGAGGTTTTTATTATTTTTTGGGTATATTAATTTAAATAATATTGAATTTAATTATATTTAAAATAAGTCTATTTAATGTACATAGCGGGCTCAATAAATAAAATATCAATATTCAAATATTTTTTATTGTGGTTTGGTTATTATGCTGATAAGCGAGTATGGTATGGGTAAGGTAGGTTTTGATTTAAAGGCTTCATTTTTATTTAGTGGAGTTACGGTATTGTTATCTGAGTTTCTTCTTGTTTTTTTTGATAAAGATATAGTGTTGGTTAATTTGGAATTAATATTAAGATTTTTTCCATTTTATATTGATGTTTCATTGTTAAATATTATTGAGGTTAGAGCTTGGATTTACATATTTTTAATGTATTTCTTTTCTTTCCTTACTCTATTTTTAATAGTGTCGTATTTGCTTTATGACCATAAAATGCTAAATCACCCAATTCCTAAGAGGTTTTTAGTTTCAATATTGAATGTGTGTCTATCACCTGTAGCAATTATTTTACCTTTTATTGTTATGTTAGAAGGTGGGGATAGCATAGGTCGTGGAGGAGCATTTTATAGATTATTCACGAATTCTATGTTGGGTTTATGGATACTAGGTGCATTAATGTTTTACGCGATTACTTATATTTTTTGGAACTTAGTCATAGGAATGCCAAAAATGTGGGTTTCGCCAAAGAACAAATAGTAAATCTCCTTCATAAATCAAAAAGTGGTCAATTCTTTTGATCTTAAATCAACCAACATGAAAACTTAATTTAGGAGATAATTTTTAAACATCTTTCATAAATCAAAAAAGTGATCTTATTAGATTGATCAAATATTATCTCTCATAACTATAAGTTTCAGGGTCAGACTAATGTTAGATATTACAATATCTTAAAATAAATCCCCCAATAATACCCCCCCATCTATACGCCCATAAAAAATCAGCCTTGAATGGGCAAGGCTGATTCTTTAACTGATGGTTACTGGACTGACTTAAACAGATAAGTCCACGCACAAATATTTCATTTCAAGATATTCATCGATACCAAATTTAGAGCCTTCACGACCTAAGCCAGACTGCTTCACACCACCAAAGGGAGCCACTTCGTTTGAAATCGCACCCGTGTTGATGCCGACCATACCGTATTCAAGCGCTTCACCAACACGCCACTGACGTGCTGTGTTTTGAGTGAACAAGTAAGTTGCTAGACCAAACTCAGTGTCATTGGCCATTTGTACTGCTTCTTCTTCCGTTTTAAAACGGAACAAGGGTGCCAATGGACCAAAGGTTTCTTCTTTCGCGACTTTCATCTCTTGCGTCACTTCCGTTAAAAGTGTCGGTTCAAAGAAAGTTCCGCCTAGGCTTGAGCGTTGACCACCGGTTTTAACCTGCGCACCTTTGCTAATGGCATCGGCAATATGCGACTGTACTTTTTCAATCGCGGCTTCATCGATCAGCGGGCCTTGGGTTGAAGTCTCAACTCGGCCATCACCCACTTTTAAGTTCGCTACAGCAACTGCCAGTTTTTCAACCAAGGCATCGTAAATACCGTCTTGTACATAAATACGGTTGGCACATACACAGGTCTGTCCGCTATTGCGGAACTTGCTGGCCATAATGCCTTGTACCGCTTGCTCAAGATTAGCATCATCAAACACCAAAACAGGTGCATTACCGCCTAATTCTAAAGACAGTTTTTTGATGGTTGGCGCACATTGTTGCATCAAGATCCGACCAACTTGAGTTGAACCTGTGAAGCTCAACTTTTTCACAGTGTCGCTTTCACACAATGTTTTACCCACTTCGCTTGAATCACCACTGATGTGTAATAACACGTCTTGTGGCAAACCAGCACGCAGTGCTAACACTTCTAAAGCATAAGCTGTTAAAGGCGTTTGCTCAGCAGGTTTCACAATCATCGAACATCCTGCTGCAATGGCAGGTGCTGCTTTACGTGCGATCATTGCTGCGGGGAAGTTCCACGGCGTAATTGCAGCCGTAACCCCAATCGCCTGTTTGATCACCAACAAACGTTGGTTCGGCAGTGTTGGTGTTAAAACTTCACCATCGATACGACGTGCTTGTTCTGCAAACCAACGAATAAATGAAGCAGCATAGCCAATTTCGCCACGTGCTTCTGCTAAAGGTTTACCTTGTTCAGCAGTCAAAATCTGAGCCAATGACTCTTTATTTTCCTGCATCAAATCAAACCAAGCCCAAAGCACATCAGCACGTTGTAGCGCAGTTTGCGCTTTCCACGCTGTTTGTGCTTTTTGAGAACGAGCAATCACTTGCTCAACTGACGCGCGGTCATGGGATTTCACCCATGCCAAGGTGTCATGTGTTGCGGCATCTTTGACTTCGATGTAACCGCCATTTTCAGGCACATCAAAACGAATATCTGGATGCTGTAATAAATCTTTATATTGCGCTTGAAGCATCATCATTACTCTTCAATTATGCTGCAGCAGAAAGTGCAAAACCTTGTTTTAAAATGTTTAAGCCAGCACGGAATTGTTCTGCAGGAATCGTTAAAGGATATAAGAAACGGATCACATTACCATAACGACCACAGGTCAAAATAAGCAAGCCATTTTGCATTGCATAGTTTTGAATTGCTTTCGCTTGATCCGCCGTTTCCAACTCAATCGCGACCATTGAACCCAACGCACGAATTTCTTGGACTGTAGACGAAGACTGTTTTAGTTCATTCAGAACTTCAACCAACTCTGCGCCCAATACATTTGCACGTTCGCAAAGACCTTCTTCTTCAATCACGTCTAGTACGGCATGTGCAGAAGCCACAGCCACTGGATTACCTGCATAAGTACCACCTAGACCACCTGGGTTCGGTGCATCCATCACTTCAGCACGGCCAACCACACCAGAGATTGGGAAACCACCACCAAGACTTTTCGCCATAGTGATTAAATCGGCTTTGGTCTCGTAGTGATCCATGGCAAATAACTTACCAGTACGGGCAAAGCCTGTCTGTACTTCATCTGCAATAATCAAAATACCGTGTTGATCACATAGCGCACGTAAACGCTTTAAGAATTCAGCAGGAACAACGTTGAAACCGCCTTCACCTTGAACAGGTTCAAGCACAATAGCAGCGACATCATGCGCCGCAATATCTTCAGCAAAAATATCTTCAATGCTTTCAATCGCAGCATCTACAGTAATGCCCTTTGACTCTACAGGATAGCGCGCATGGAAAACACCTGAAGGCATCACACCAAAATCACGTTTGTACGGTGCAGTTTTACCCGTCATTGCCATGGTCATAAATGAACGACCGTGGAAACCGTTACCAAAAGTCACAATACCGTGACGACCTGTGTAAGAACGTGCAATTTTCACTGCATTTTCTACAGCTTCAGCACCAGTAGAGAAGAATGTTGTTTTCGCTTCACCAGCAATTGGTGCACGTGCATTAATACGTTCAGCTAAAAAAACATAGCTTTCATACGGTACAACTTGGTACGCTGTATGGGTGAATTTAGTCAATTGTTCAGTAACAGCAGCAATAATTTTAGGATGACGGTGACCTGTGTTCAGTACCGCAATACCACCCGCGAAGTCAGTATATTGATTCCCTTCAGCATCCCAAATGGTGGAATTTTCTGCTTTCTCCGCATACCATTGACACATGACACCAACGCCACGAGGAGTCGCTTTTAGTTTACGTGCGTTCAGTGCAGAGTGTTTACTGTCCATTTTGTATCCTCATTCTTGATTCATACATTTATAAAATTTCAGCGTCCCGATCATGCTTTTTGCTGATATACAAAGGACGTGGGGTTTATTGCATTTTGCGCTTTTATTGGCACTAGACGAGAGCCACTTTTCATCAGTCAGATGGAGCCAATTCACCCTACCCCTTTATAACTATTTTCCAGATAAAATATTTATTTACTAAAAATTAATAACTTAAAAAATATAAATTTTAAAA
>CAACWC010000144.1_pt1 | contig 12764 bp, 10 predicted proteins | sample 2275511 | NCBI WGS metagenome assembly CAACWC01 (sample SAMEA5312443, study PRJEB27640) | indoor metagenome | biome: indoor environment; feature: controlled; material: polymer antistatic dissipative epoxy resin | place: Italy | collected 2014-05-27 | reverse complement strand
CAGCAGGACTGGTTCAATATCGGGGCGACGGTTCAAGACAGTGCAGGCAATTCTTATAATTTGCTTGATGCGCTCGTAGCTTTGGTGCGAGTAAATCCTGATTTACTTGATCCGCGGACTTTTATTCATCTGCATGACAGTCAAATTTTCACCGTGAAAACTGCAGTTGATCAACCTGATTTGGCTCTATCCGCTAGGGATATTAAGCCGGTATTGTTGCATCTGCAGAGCATTTTACAGCAAGAAGAGCGCAGTATTGATCGCTATGATGCGAGTCAATTATTAGAATTGCAGCATAATCTTGGGATGACATGGCAGGTCAGTGATCGCCTGCAGCAATTTGTACAGAAATTCAAACAAGGCTATCAGCAACAACTGCCGACACCACAAGGTTTTCAGGGGGAGTTGCGTCCATACCAGCAGCAGGGCTTAGGCTGGTTGCAGTTTTTAAGGGAAACCCAGCATGGCGGGATTCTGGCAGATGATATGGGCTTGGGGAAAACAGCACAAACTTTAGCCCATTTACTCATGGAAAAGCAGGCTGGATATTTGCAGGACAGTCCCGCCTTAATTGTTGCACCCACATCGCTGATGCATAACTGGTTCAAAGAAGCGGAGAAATTTACCCCTGAGCTCAAGGTATTGCTGCTACAGGGGCCCGACCGCCATCAGAATTTTGAGCAGATTCCGCACTATGATATTGTGTTAACCACCTATCCGCTTCTAGCGAGAGATGAAGAACAACTAAAGCAATATGAATATCATCAACTCATTTTGGATGAGGCGCAGAATATCAAAAATCCGCGTGCCAAAGCTGCACAGGTAGTACGGCAATTAAAAGCACGACATCGTTTGTGTCTAACAGGTACCCCGATGGAAAATCATTTGGGTGAACTGTGGGCACTATTTTATTTCCTGATGCCAGGATTTTTATATTCACAAGAAATTTTTAATAAAAAGTACCGTCATCCGATTGAAAAACGCGGTGATCAGGAGTTAAGGCAAAAGCTGGTCAACCGGATTAAGCCCTTCATTTTACGTCGCTTGAAAACTGACGTAGCCAAAGAATTGCCAGAAAAAACTACGATTGAAGTCAATATTGATATGAATGACCAGCAATCCAAGTTATATGAGGCTGTTCGCGCCACGATGCAGGAAAATATTCAGAAAATTGTGGCAGAAAAAGGCTTTAAACGTAGTCAAATTCAAATTTTAGATGCCTTACTGAAGCTACGTCAGGTGTGCTGCCATCCTAGCTTACTAAAGCTGGATTCAGTGAAAACCGGGCAGGCACACTCTGCCAAACTTGAACAGTTGATGGATATGGTCGTTCCAATGGTGGAGGAGGGGCGAAAAATTCTGATCTTCTCTCAGTTTACCTCAATGTTGGAACTGATTGAGCAACAGCTCCATCACGCAGAAATTGGCTATGTGAAGCTGACTGGAAAGACCAAAAAGCGAGATGAAGTCATTACAGCATTTCAGTCTGGACAAGTGCCAGTATTTTTAATCAGTCTGAAAGCAGGAGGGGTCGGTCTGAATCTAACTGCCGCAGATACGGTCATTCACTATGATCCATGGTGGAACCCTGCTGCTGAAGATCAAGCTTCAGATCGTGCATGGCGGATTGGACAGGACAAGCCAGTATTTGTGTATAAGCTGATTACCAATAAAAGCATAGAAGAAAAAATTCTTGCCTTACAGCAAAATAAAGCAGAACTGGCACAGTCTATTCTAAGTACCGATCATGAGGGCGAAGCGAAACTGACGGAAAATGACGTGATGAACTTGTTTGAGAAATTTTAGTTTGGTTTCAGATTACCCTAATCATCTGTAAGTATCTGAAAGTCTGGATGCAATTTTTTCCAATGTTCTCTTAATTTTTCTTTATAAATAGAAATCATAGGTAAGTCTAGTAATAGCACTGGCCATACTGACCGTGCTTTGTCCATGATTGCGTGAAGTTGTTTTTCAATAACACGCCATGGAACACCGACTTTTTCAGCCCATTCTTCAAAGTGTTTCATCTCAGCTAAATACCAATCTTTATTTTTGGCAAGATTTAATGCGAAATGATGCTCATTTTCAATATATACACTAGTCATTAATATATCGTATGCGAGAGATAATCTGGGTGCACTTTTATCATGATAAATCATACTCCAGTTTTTTAAGTGCGCATCTCCATTGGCGAGTAAAATATTGACGAGTAAACGGCTGGCAAATTGCTGAATATCAATAATTTTGTTATCTGAAAATTGATAAATGATCTTTCCTATCTGTTCATAATTTGTGGTGCTGTATTTCTGCTGTGGATATGCGCCGAAGATCTGAGCAAAATCTTCGATGTGAATAAGCTCTGTAGTATCAGCAGTACTCTGTCTATCAAATCTTTTGATTGCGAAAGCATATTGCTCTTGGGGTAAATTTAATGGTGGAAGGTCTTGTAAAAGGGCCATATCCACCAAGCGAATCTCAGGGACATCTATTCCGACCGTTTTGGCAAGGGTCATCATAGAATATTCATTTAGCGGAACAAAAGCATGTCTGGAAGAAGGAGTTTTGATAATCCAGTCCCCGAGTAGAGTCGTTTCCGTTGCCTGTGCTAGTGTAAAACGCCCATCTTTGGCTTTCATGGAAAACTTCATTTGGACGCCGGCCAAGGAAAACTTATTATCTGTTCGAATCTCTTGCTTTAAAATTTGATCTGGATTCGAGATCTGCAGTTTGAATTTTATTTCATCTGGAATTTCTTCTGGATCTAATGGAGTCGCAATGAGTGCTCCAGGTAAATCATGACCTAAAGCTGCCAATAACTGAAATTCATTGTCTATATGTACTTTGAGGCTTTGTGCAATCAGTTCACGTAATGCCCCTTCTGGTAGCAAGTTTGATAGCAAGGGGTGTAAGCGCTGATGTGTAACATAGGTCTTTTCTAAAATTTTATCCGCTTGAGGATACAAGGGGGAAGTCAGCAAGCTCAAGGTCTGGCGTTGCTGATCAAATCGGAAAGAATCCGTAAAAACCAGAATATTTTTTCCGCTCTGAAATCCTGCCAAGTATCCAACGACAGCGTGATGTAATGTTAATTTCAGGACGGCAACAGTATTCATGGTTCCTCTCCTCCGAGAAGACCCTTCCATGGGTTAGTCATTAAGTCATCCTGATCTTCAATAGTGACTTTAATTTCATCATTCAATAATTGTCTAATCAAATGAACCTTATCATCAGGGATGAGCATCAGTTGAGCATTTAATCCTGCCGCGATAATTTCTAAGGTCTCTAATCGAGGGTTGCCCTGACTTTCCAGCTTTTGGTATTGCTGTCTTGAAATGCCTGTACGGGATTGCATATCAACTTGCTTTAAGCCCAATTGGGTTCGTCTTTTTTTGATTTGCTGAAGTAAAGACTCATTCATTGTAGACACATTTATTGCTTTTTAGTGTTATAAGAAACATATTAGTTTCTTTTTTCTTGAAAAGCAATTTATGATTTTATCATTTCGATCTGCAAAACAGCCTTAGCTACGTAGTGATCTGAAATGACTCTGAAAATACAGTTAAAATTTGCATTCGGACCCGCATCCTTTGTGATGGCCAGTTATTTTGATGCCAAGGAGACCCACACATTTAGAATTTTAAAAGCGGCTTTACGTTTAATTATCTTATGGATTGAAAATTGGGGTAGTGTCAATAGATCTAAAATTATAAAACGATATTATTGTGTGATTGTTCTACAATATAGCCTAGAGCTTTATAACTTTTACTCCTTCTCTGAAACATTTTGACAAATATCGGATGGTTAACATCAACATAATCATATACCTGAACTTCAAATTTACCTTCATTTGATCTATGAATACGCCCAACATATTGAGCCAAAGTGCCTTTCCATGAAATCGGGAATGCCAAGAACAAGGTATCTAAACGAGGAAGATCAAAACCTTCACCAATGTATTTTCCCGTGGCAATCACAACATGAGCATCATCTAAATTTTGTTTTTCTTTTATGTTTTTTGTATGGCTCATACCTCCCTGTAAAATAGATGTTTTATACCCTAAATCATTCAACTTATTTCTAAGATTTTCGGCATGTTTTCTACGTTCAGTTAAAATTAACGGGATCTGACCATTTTGAATACAATGAGAGACATCTTTAATAATGGCATTATTACGTTCTGTATCTTCAGTAAGATGTTGCATCAGCTTTGAAATATGTGGTTTATTTTCGGTACCAAAGAAAATTTCTGGGAATTCACCTTCATAATTTACTTTTATTAATAATTTTTTAAGCTGGGTGTGATTGTTGGATTTCGCTTTGTATACAATAGAACCAGCTTGCATGAAAATAATGGGTTGATGCCCATCTTGACGTTCTGGTGTAGCAGTTAACCCGAGAATGTAGTAGGGACTGACTTCACTGAGAAGAAATTCATAGCTTGGTGCGGATAAATGGTGGCATTCATCTACGATAATTTGTCCGTAATTAAAGGCGATAGGTTTGATTGAATTATTTACACGGTTGATTAGACTTTGATATGTTGCAATGTCAATTTGATTAGATGGTTTGGCTTTTCCACCTTGTATTGTACCAATTTCGACATCGGCTAAAAATGAATGTAATCGTTCTTTCCATTGAGAAACAAGTTCTTTGTTATGAACAATAATGAGTGTATTTGTTTGGCGTTTGGCAATGATAGAGATTGCAGTAACAGTTTTTCCAAAAGCCGTTGGTGCATGTAGAACTCCAACATCGTGTTCAAGGATTTTTTTACATGCCATTTCCTGTTCAGAGGATAATTCGGTAAGTAGATTTATATTGACTAATATGTTGCCTTTAGTACGTTGATCTTTTAGTTTTATTTTAGTATCTTGTTGATTAAGCAAGTGAATTATATCTGTTAGGCATCCTCGTGGTAAACTGAGATATTGTCCTTCAAGGCGGGCACAGCATATGTGTCTTGGAATTCCTGTCGTTGAAAAACGCATTGCTTGTGCTTTAAAAAAACGAGGGTTGGAGAAAGTGGCTAATCTTTTTAATTGAGCTATCAATTGAGAGGGTAATGTCTGAATTGGAATGTGAATCATATTTGCGAATACCAATTCAATAGCGTCTGGACATCCCGCGATCTTTTGATTTTTTTTAGGAATATTTTTTACCCATGGAGCCTCATGGTCAACATCTGTTTGATTCTGTTCGATGAAATTGTAGCCTAGTTCATTCACAATATTATTAACTTCAGAAGAACTCATTAATTCAGTTTGTTGTAAAACAGTCCATGGGTCAGTAAAGGCATTAAAGTTACTGTCAATAAAGGTACTATTTCCTAGCGCTCTTGCGTGCTTTTGTAAGGGTAATGCTATTAAATTTCCAAATCCGCCTGCTGGCATGTGATCTTGATTTGGAAACATACGATCATAAGATTCAAAATCTAGAGCTGGATAAAGTTCCATGGCCTTATCTAGAATACCTGCACCCATTAAGCGAGCTTGCTTAGCTGCAATTGGTTCAGAGAAAAATATCCAAACATGTGCGCCATTACCTGAACGAGAGCGCTCAACCAAAAATGGTATATTTAAAGATAAGCACGCTTCAGAAAATGCAGTTACACAATTTTTCCAATCTGATTTATCAAAATCTACTGCGAGTAACCTACATTGATCTGTTGCTAATAGTGGGTAAATGCCTATAACTTTCTGTCCAGTTAAATGAGAATAAAGAACTTCTTGTGTGATGGGTAATAGTTGACGGCTTTTACAGTCTGAACATTTAATTTGAGGTTTGTAACAAATGCCATGTTTCCACTCATTTGCACAAGCAACAGAATAACCAGATTTTCCACTGCTATTTTCCCAACGATAAGCAAAGGTATCAGTTCGTCCAATAAACCTTTGAGAAAATAATAAAAGTCTTTCTTCTGCTGATAAATAATTCTTATTTTTTTCTTCAAGCGATATAAGTTTTTCTTTTTCTTGATAAAGGCTTTGATATTCATTTTGTAATAATGTGATTTGGTCTAAAATTTGCTGTAATCTAACTGCAATTTCTTTTAACTTATTATTCACTGATTTTTCCTAAAACACAGCTATTACTGTCCTGATATCAAATCTTAAATTAAAGAATTACAATATAATAAATCAATTAATTTTCAAAATATTATACAAAATTATTTATATGCATTAATTTCTTTAAAGTTTTGCTCGAAGACCCTCTAGCAATTGTAAAACAGAGAACAATCCCTGAGCATTTTGAATCTGTTCTACCGGAATGCCATTAGTTAATTTATTTGATGACTTCATGAAATGCTGCATCCAGGTAGTATCTCCACCCGCCAGAGCATCTAGTGATGTGGTAATACGGATTAAAGTGAGGGCGATTTCTCCCTGTTTTGAAGTGGGATCTAATTCAAGAGAGGTTAAAGTTTTCACCGAATCTATACTAATGTGGTTCCACTCCAACCGTGTTCGTTCTAATCAATTAAAATCATCTCAATTACCTTGGGCAGATCCACAGCAAATTCCTTATACTGTGACAGGACCATATTTAACCGAATTATTTAATAAATGTTTTATTGATGGTTTGCATGAACCGAGTAAGCGACCTTCTGCAAATGATTGGGAAGATGCTTTAGTCAAAACCGTTGACTTAATTCAGCCGTGTTTAAATGCTAATTGTACCCATAAGTGGTATGTTTTCGATAATACTACTGCACCAAAATGTCCTTTCTGCAATACGCCATTTTCAGGTAAGCTGCCAATACTAAACTTATATTCTGCACGTCAAGAAGGAAAGTTTAGACTAGATAATCATCGTTTGATGGTATGGACCGGTCAGTCGTTATTTCAATGGCATAGCAATCATATAGTTGCACCGAATGAACGTCTCAGTCCTGAACAAACTAAAAGAAAAGGTTATTTTATTTTTCATAATAATAAGTGGTGGTTGGTCAATGAAGGGTTAGCAGATTTGACTGACGTAACAACCAAAACAGCTATCCCGATTGGAGGTAAAATTGAGCTAAAAGATGGTGTACAAATTTTACTTTCAAAGCAAGAAGGTGGCCGTCTGGCTGTAGTACAGATGGTTGAAGCTTAGACTGAAAATGTATTGAGCATAAGTTTATCTTGGGTAGACGGTTGAGACTTACATAAACCAAAAGTTTTATAGCGTAATAAAATCATTTCTGCCCAATTGCGATGTGTAGCAGGTTCTAACATTGAGCCGTGGCTTTTAAATACACTTTTAGCATCTTGCGATAAAATTTGCTGTGCTTCATGAAATTCTTCTGTAGTTATTTGAAGGGCTTGATGAATATACGCAATTTGCGAAGGATGAATGGCAGTTTTTGTATAAATCCCATTATTCATATCTTGGCATATTTCACTCATGAGCAATTGCGTGTGGTTAATATGTTCACACACTGGCGAACTGAGTTGAAAACCAGCTGGAATAAATAAGCCTGCCAATTGTGAAATCAATATACCTACAGGGGTTTGATAAATAGTACTATTTTTAGGACGACGTAAATTTAAACAGGACAGAAGGTCATTACCTCCAATTCTTAAACACAAGGTTTTATGAAAATCATACTTGAGGGCTTGATTAAGTTCCATATTATGGCCCATATCAAAAATCTCTTTAGTTTCAAGCGTTGGCATCAGGTTGATATTAGATGGCAAAACGTCCATCCACTGTTTTAGATCGTGTAGCGTAAACTTGGGTAAAATCATACCACTGTAGGTATGATTTAATTCCCAGTCGACAATGTGTTTTGCCATCTCAATATTTCTAGGACGAATAAACATTGCAGGTGCTTTAGGATTCGGCTGTTCTAAACGTTTTTGTAATAAAAGTTTTAGGTTAACCATCGCAGTTTGTACGTCTCTTTCCAATACGGCATCTTCTAAACAGACTGCAATAGATTTAAGTATTGGAAATTTAATCCCTTCGGTAACTTCCCATAACTGCTCATGAGTTGCAGGAATGTACATGGTTGCACCAAGTTCAATCGCATGTTGCAGTTGTTTCATTTATTTTTCTCGACTTTTTTTATCAGAGTGACTGCATGGTATGGACCTAACTTGGCACCTAAAATATCTACAGGAATATTTTGTTCTTTGGCAAAATGTAACAGTAATTGTACATGGGGATTGGATGGATCACGAATTAATATTCTTTCAGGAATACGTCTTAATACCGCACGTGTCGCTTCTGCAATACTAGGTTTAATACGATTAATATTTTTAATATTATAGATGTCAGAGATCCAAGTAATCGTATCTAAACAAATTTTTTGTTGTTTGAGTCGAATATGATTATTCCAATGGGATAAATTTGTAGACGGATTCTGATTAATAATATTTAAAATTTTGTCTGTAAAATCTACTGAAATATCATGTTCAGCTAGATGTTTGTAAACTAAACAACTATGCCAATTTTTAGGCTCATAGCAATTTTTTTTTGCTAACTCAAAATTGATATGATCTTTTAAAATGGTGCGTGAGGTTAAACCAGAGACCACAGAACCTAGAATACCAAACGGAATCAGCCAATCCTCACAGCTAGCACTTAACCAAGAATAGCCACCTAAATCGGCTAAGGTGACAAGGCGAGGAATATCCCAGCCTGCATCAAATAATGCCGGATAATCTGCTAAATTTTGGGTTAACTCTCGACAAATTGCACCTTTACCTGTCCAACCATCTACAAAAACAATATTTTCCGCACCATGTTGATCAATAATGGCATGTAAGGCTGCAAAGTCGATACCGCGATCACGAATAATACTAATACCGTAATGTACGCACTGCTGATATTTTTCAATATAGTGCTTGAGCAGTACCCCTAAAGGTACACCTGCACGTACTAGACTGACCAAAATAATAGGCTGATTTTTAAATCGACTCAGTAGAGAGTTACCAATTTTCTGTACATCACAAGCCAGACGTTCAGCACCTTGCTCAAAAGCGTATTGAAAATGACGCATCTGCTCTTTTGAAGGGGGATGCTCTACACTAATCATTTGGGAGTAATGTTTTTTTCCTGATTGAATCAAATACTCTTTTTCTGCCAATGGTGTCGGTTCAATATCATCAATATTGAGTAAAAAGGTTACATCTTGCGGTCGATATGAACCATGAAAACCTAAGGTATTAAGATTGGATGCACCAGCATAATTCTTATCCATGTCCTAAATATCCTTTCGCATTATGATCTTGCATTAAACTTTGTGCTAAAAACTTATCCAATTGGCTATTTTTGGGCATACCAAACCAATCACAGCACGCTAAGAAGCCGGCATCAGATAAACTGTCGCCCCAACCTAAGATGGCACGTTCACGTTCAGGGTCATATTTGTTGATAAAAAATTCGACTGCTTTTTGTTTAGAAACAAATTTTGGAATAATCGCCAAATTATTACCATTGATATGTACGTAACAATGCTCGAGCACTTCAGCAGGTAAGTTGGCAATAATTTTAGATAAAAATAATGGTTCCGGATCATTCTGTTTGGCAACGGTATAAATTTTCCCGCCATTTTCTTCCACCGTCCAAGTACGGATTGATCCAAAAGGTTTTGCATAATCCAGTAGTGCATTGGGTAGATCATTGAGTAAGTGTTCTAACTCTGCTGTAGCTTGCTGTTGCAAAACAAGCCATTCTTGATCAACCTGTTTATTGGCCCCTAAAATGGTTCCGCCATGTGAGCAGACTGCACCGTGCTGAAAAGGAATATGTACGCGTTGTAATGCTTCTACTGACCGAGCAGTGACTGGAATTACTTCAGCAGACTCTAATAGCCAATTCACGAATATTTGCTGTTTTGGCAGCATATAAGAAAGCGGTTCACCTAATTTATCTGTAGTCGCAATTTTATGTAAAGGCGTAGGTGTGCTTTTACGATGTGTTTGAAAAAGAGTGTCATCTAAGTCAACAAAAATTAACGGCTTAACATTCATAACTAATAATTTCCAAGTTTTTTATTTGTTCAAAAAGCAGAGGGTCAACACTATCTTTAGCGGTTTCAATGATTAAAAAGACACGATCAAATTCTTGATGTTTTACGTTGTATGCATAGTTATTCATATTGAGTCCGTAATTGTCTTTAAATAAACAAATACTTTCAATGGACTGTCCTTGCATAATCGGAGAGCGAGTGGTGGAGCTAAAATAAACCTCAACACCTTGCTTTTCTAGTTGCTCTGCCATTAGGAAAGGAATCCAGGTGAATTCCCCCGAACCTAACACTAAAACTTTTTCATGCGCTTGAATGGATTCAATCTTTTGCCACACAGAACACTCCAGAAAAGTCGGTTCGCGCCCCCAGTCATTGGGTGCAATAATTTTTTGGCTTTGTTGCTGGGTTGAACTGACGTTCGGCATTTGAATATCAATTTCTTTGTTGTTATCTTGCCACTGCCAGTGACCATGTAATAAAGAAACCACTTCAACTGGAATACCTAAATCATCGGTGACTAAGTGCTGTTCAGCCCAGTTGACTAAAGTCACTAAAATAATCCTTTCAACGTGTTCTAAACCTGATTTTTTAAGACTGAGAATTAAATTTCTAAAGGTTTTACCAGTCGAAATTTCATCATCCACTAAGATAAGAGTTTTTGAACTCAGGATGTGTTGATGTTTAATAGCATCATGACTAGACAAGATAAATTGGTCTTGTGCATGGCTATGTTCTTCTAAAAACAAGCCTAATGTGGGCAAGGTTTCGACTGGATGCCGAGTAGTCGTTAAAAAAATAGCATTTTCCCCGAAATCTGGTTTCAGCTCACGATAGACTCCTGCGCCTAAACCGACTGCGGTTTCAGCCATACCAATCACACTAATGGGATAGGGCAAATTTTTAGGAATAAGAGCAGCAAGGTCTTGATAGCTTTTTTGCATAACTGAGGGTGCGACAGGAATATGTTTACCAAGAACTTTAGAAACAAATAAAAATGCACGTTTCGGATTAATTCTTTCTGCAAAGCTAAGCAAATCATCCAATTTCCATTCAGGATGATGATGATTTACTGTCACACTAATACGGCCACGGCTTAAATCAATATGTTTTATCAATGTTTACAATCCATTTTTTATACTTTGTATAATGGGGAGAACTTGTACTACAGTAGTTGGTACGGAGCGCTTTAAAATTAAGTGCAATTTTTCAGCAATCAATTCTGCAATTAAATTAACTCCAGTATGTTGTGTATAGGCAAAACCGCCAGCGGGACGCGGGTTAATTTCTAAAATATGCCAGGCTCCCTGATCATCTTGCTTAAATTGAATATTGATCAATCCATCGCACTGGAAATGTTCTACTAAAATTTTACATATTTCATGACATGGATGCTCGATATAGCATTCTTGATAAAATTTAAATTTTATCCGAGTCACTAAGGCTAAAATTTTGCCATTACTACAGGCAATATCTACAGAACATTCTTGCCCTTGCAAAAAAGGCATAATCAAATACTCAATAGGCGGCTGTAATTGAGCATAAGCTTCTATAAACTGTTGTGTATTACACAAAGTATTAGACTGAAACCTCATAAAATATGAAACGTCATCCCTTAATTGCACAAAACCTGCACCATATACGCCATAAACGGGCTTTGCACAAATAGCGCTATATCGTTGTTGATATTCATCAATAGCTTGTTTTAACTCATTAACATGAGCAACTTTTGCAGCAGAAATGCTAGGTAAGTTTAAACCTTCGCAAATTTCTCCAAATAAAAATTTATTATTAATGTTTTCATGCTGACTAATGTCTTTGGCACCAGTCACTAATTGAATATCATGACGAGAAAATTCTTCACGAAACTGCTCAATAAATTGACTATGCTTTCCACAAAATAAAAGTTGAATAGAGTGCTCTTTACATTGTTCTAATAACCAGTCTGAACTGTCCTTAACAACCGGTTGTTGAAAAAAATAGTCTGCATACAACTTTAGTTCAGGACGTTGTTTACTATGAGAACAAAAAATAGTCAGATGGGAAGATAAATTTGAGTTTTTTAATAATTGAATAATGTCATTTTGACAGGAATAACTTTCAGCAATCCAGATATTGTAATGCGATTTCACAGTAGATTTGATCTCAATTTTATTTAATAACAATTATGAATTTATGATTTCATTCTACATGGAGTAGGCTTTGTTGCACAAACCTATCTGTAAAGGGTTTTTCAGCGATATAATTTTCAAATGAAGAAGCCTACACACAAAATCTACCGCACAACCAATTGGCCCGCATATAACCGAGCGCTTATGAGTCGCGGAAATATTGCCATTTGGTTTGATCCTGCTACGCAATGGTATGCGCCATCAAAAGGCAAACAAGGGCGAAATCAAACCTACTCCGACGCAGCCATCCAATGCTGCTTAATGATTAAATCTTTATTCCGTCTGTCTTTACGTATGGTTACTGGCTTTGTGCAAAGTCTGATTAAACTTTGCGGATTAAATTGGATAGCTCCAGATTACACCACGCTTTGTAGAAGACAAAAGCATATTGATATTGTAATCAGCTACCAAAAAAGCACCTCTGGCTGCATCTACTCATGGACTCTACAGGCATGAAGTTTCTAGGTGAGGGCGAATGGAAATGCAAGAAACATGGACCTGAATATCGTCGCCAATGGCGTAAACTTCATATTGGTATAGATGCTAAAACCCTACAAATACGAGCAGTTCAGCTTACAACCAATAATGTCAGTGATTCACAGGTGCTTGGTGATTTACTTAATCAGATTCCACAAGAT
>CAACWC010000271.1_pt1 | contig 13200 bp, 12 predicted proteins | sample 2275511 | NCBI WGS metagenome assembly CAACWC01 (sample SAMEA5312443, study PRJEB27640) | indoor metagenome | biome: indoor environment; feature: controlled; material: polymer antistatic dissipative epoxy resin | place: Italy | collected 2014-05-27 | reverse complement strand
GCACCATTTTCAACAGCGTCTTTAATATCTTGATCTGTAATACCACGGCATAAGCACACGTACATTTCAGCAAGCCACATGAAAGAAATAAGATAAGTGATATTATTGATAATTGTTATTGTTTGTCAATAAAAATCATTTGAAATCTTGGTTGTCTTTATTGGAGTTTTGGATGAAAAAAAGCCACTCAATCGGTGGCTTTTTCTTAAAAAATATAACTTATTGATTAATAATTACAATACCATCCATCTCAACCAATGCATTTTTGGGTAGGCTTGCCACACCGAGCGCTGCGCGTGCAGGGTAGGGTTGTGCGAAATATTCACCCATAATTTGGTTGACCAACTGGAAGTTTGAAAGATCGGTTAAGAAAATATTCAACTTCACGATATCTGCCAACGTTCCACCAGCAGCTTCGCAGACAGCTTTTAAGTTATCAAATACACGGCGAATTTGTGCTTCAATGCCTTCAACCAACTCCATACTGTATGGGTCTAAACCGATCTGACCAGAAAGGTAAAGTGTATTGCCAACTAAGATTGCTTGCGAATAAGTGCCGATCGCAGCAGGGGCATTTTCAGTATGAATTACTTGGCGGGACATCGTGTTCTCCTATTATATTCACCATCAATCATAGCCTAGATTGGCATTAAAATGTGCGGATTTAAACAATTAACTCGCAATCGATGTTTCCGCAATGCTCACTGGTTGAGCCAGTCGACTGATACGCGGAAAGCCAAAATGCATGCGTAGATCGCGAATTATTTTTGCAATTTGCTTGCGGTTGTGTACCACAACATTGACATAAGTCTTATCGTCTTGATTACACACCATTTCGACCCCGATTTTTTCTTTACGACATTGATAAATCAGGTCGGAAATTTGTTCGTCATCCATGGCCATGTTAATCAATAAATATGCATTGAAACTAATTTCTTCTTCATTCTCATTGGTCCACTGCAACGGCATGATGTTTTCAGGGTGTAGATGTTGTTCATGCAGGAGATTATGACAACGTGCACGATGCACAATAAGACCGCGGCGTGATAAATGTCCTTGAATTGGATCACCCAACACAGGGTTACAGCAATGTGCGTATTTGACATCGACACCTTCAGTACCTTGAATGAGTCGGTCAGATTCCTGTGCACTTTGGTCATGTGCAAATAAATGATTCGCAACCAATTGCGGCAGTAAATCACCCACGGCAATTTGCTCAAACAGTTGGTCTTTAGTTTCGATATGTCGCCATTGTAAAAGCTCTAACCAGTCTGATTCGGTTAAATCTTTAATGGATACATTGAATAGTTTTAAAGCGCGATTTAAAGCTTGTTGTCCAACGAGACGCTGTTCTTCTATGTCTTGATCGCGCAAAATATTTTGCAAAGCACGACGGGCTTTTTGTGTGTTGACGAAGCTGAGCCAATCCGGATTGGGGGTGGCTAAGACATCGGTGATCACTTCAATCACCTGCCCACTGTGCAATGGCGTAGAAAGTGGCTTGGTCTCCCCATTGATTTTCGCACCTACCGCATGGTTACCTAAAAATAAGCTGGCAGAGTAGGCAAAATCGACTACTGTTGCTCCTTGTGGCAACTCGTGTAGGTGACCTTGTGGGGTATATACCCAAATTTTCTCTTGGTGTAAATAATCGAGCAGTTCGCTAAAAGTGGTTTTAGCACAGGCTCCATCGATCAAGACATTCAAGTTCTGCATCGAGGCTTGAATTGCAGAGCGGCAAGCTTGTGGAGCACTGTCTCCTAGGACCACACCAAAACGTGCAGCTTTACGCATCAGTTCGGTTTGAATGGTCACTGACAAGGTTGTGTTTTCACCTTTTAAGCGCAGTAGCAGTGATTGGTTACCACCTGGGAGGGGTTTACGGATATGGTCTGCAAAATGCAGAACTTGAAAACTCTCTCGCAACACGTCGGCTAAGCGGTCACAGTCAGCAATGCTATTTAAAATAATTTCAAAGGCGTGACTATGCGTGAGTTCATGTAGATCAATGTCATTTTTTACAAAGTGACGTAACAGTTCGATATTATTATTTTTCTTTTTAATTCGACCTGAAATTTGATGGGTTTTTAATAGCTCAGTAAGATTATTTTCCCATTTGCTTTGATATTCACAGCGTTTGGGTTTGGTTTGCAGGAGGGCTTCTTGGACATTGTTATACATGTCGAGATCAAGGTTTTGATAACACAGATGTTCGAGGTTATCGCCCATCTCATTCATGCCAACAATACGTGCCATTGGGACAAAAATATCAAAGGTTTCTTGGGCAATACGCGCACGCTTATCGGGGCGTAGTGCATCCAAGGTAGTCATATTGTGATAACGATCAGCCAGTTTAATAATAATGACACGTGGGTCTTGTAGTGTGGCTTGCAGAATTTTTCGGAAAGAAGCGGCTTTGTTATATTCTTTATCGCTGGATTGACTAAGTTTGGTGACGCCATCGACCAGTTCGGAAACGGTTTTTCCAAATTTTTCTGAAATATCTTCTTTGCTAAAGTCTGTGTCTTCAATTACATCGTGTAAAAGTGCCGCAATCAAAGTTTCGGCATCTAGACGCATATGCGCTAAAATACAGCTGACCGCAATGGGGTGTAAAATATAGGGTTCGCCACTTTTACGGGTAATACCATCATGGGCAATGTCCGCATAATCACAGGCCGCAAGCACACGCTCGACGTCACTTTCAGTTAAGTAAGCATCGATAATAGTTTTGAGCTGTTGTTTAGCTTGGCTGACCATTGGGCCTGGCATAAAACACCTTTAAGACGTAGCAATGACAAGAAAATTTTACTGATCCCCTAATGAAAAACATATTGCATGAGTTGTCAATTTTTTCATTCGAATAAAAGTAAAAAAGATACACCTAAACCACGATGAATCTTATCTTCTAGTTATAACGTGTATTGCACAAATATAAAAGTTATCCAATAAAAAAGCCTAGTTAAAAACTAGGCTTTTAAGCGATAAATTTTTCTTATTGGAAAGAAAAACCATCTAAATTCAAATTGTTTGCAGAAAGTGCAAGATCAAGACTCGAAGTTTGGTAGTCTTGCTCACGTTGTTTCAAAATATCTTTAGAAACATGACCGATTGCGATTTCACGTAATGCAACAACAGTCGGTTTGTCATTGTCCCACTCAACAGTAGGTTCAATGCCTTGACGTGCCAATTGACGCGCGCGTTTGCTTGCCACTAGTACAAGCTCAAAGCGGTTGTCTACATGGTCTAAACAATCTTCAACGGTTACGCGTGCCATAAGAGTTCTCGTTACAAAGGCTAAAATTAAATAGACTGTGCAGTATAAGGTGCTTTGTCTGTAGACTCAAGTTTTAATCACTTTTCAACTGGGGTGATCAGCTCAGAAATCATTTTCTGATGACGACTCGCTTGCTGTGTAATGACTAAACGATTGGCAATAATCACAGACTCAAGATCGTGCAAAGCTTTATTAAAATCATCATTAATAATGACATAGTCGAAGTTAACATATTGTTGCATGTCTTCAACCGCACAGCCTAAACGCCGCTCAATCACTTCAACCGAGTCTGTGCCACGGTTAGACAGACGTTGACGCAGATCAAACTGGCTTGGTGGTAAAATGAAAATTTGTTTAGAGTCAGGAAAAAGCTTACGAACTTGCTGTGCGCCTTGCCAGTCAATTTCTAATAGAACATCATGACCTTTCGCGAGTTGTTCTTTCACGGTAGCTTGAGCTGTGCCGTAGTAATTACCAAAGACTTCGGCGTATTCAATAAAACCACCTTGTTCAACCAAGGCTAAAAATGAGTCTTTTTCGGTAAAATGGTAATGTACACCATCAAGTTCGCCGGGACGTTGCCCACGTGTAGTATGAGAAACAGAAACGTGAAGATTCGTTACACGGTCAAGGAGGGCTTTTACGAGGGATGTTTTGCCTGTTCCTGAAGCTGCAGAAACGACAAACAAGAGACCCGACATGATATTTTTCCTGATATGATAAAATATCTTCTCTATTTTAGAGTAGACAAGGTTTAAACGAAATAGCAAGGCGTCACTTTGTTTACATTTATTTTATTAGTTTCCGCTGATTGAAAAGTGGTATCGAGGAACATATGGAAATTGTATTGGCCAATCCACGTGGTTTTTGTGCAGGTGTTGACCGTGCGATTGCCATCGTAAATCGTGCGCTTGAGTGTTTTAATCCACCCATTTATGTACGACATGAAGTGGTACACAATAAATTTGTCGTGGACGATTTACGTCAACGTGGTGCAATTTTTGTCGATGAATTGGATGAAGTACCCGATGACAATATTGTAATTTTTAGTGCGCATGGGGTTTCTAAAGCGGTACAGATCGAAGCCGAACGTCGCGGTTTAAAAGTTTTTGATGCAACCTGTCCATTGGTGACCAAGGTTCATATTGAAGTGACTAAATATGCCCGTGAGGGGGTTGAGGCCATCTTAATTGGTCACGAAGGCCACCCTGAAGTTGAAGGTACCATGGGGCAATATGACCTGAAAAATGGTGGTGCGATTTATTTGGTTGAAGATGAACAAGATGTCGCCGAGCTTCAAGTGCATCATCCTGAGCGCGTGGCTTTTGTTACTCAAACAACCTTATCGATCGATGATACTGCAAAAGTGATTGATGCTTTACGGGCGAAATTTCCTGAGATTCAAGGGCCGCGTAAAGATGACATTTGTTATGCGACCCAAAACCGTCAAGATGCGGTGCGTGATTTAGCAACCCAATGTGATGTGGTATTGGTGGTCGGTTCACCAAACTCATCGAATTCGAATCGTTTACGAGAATTGGCCGAGCGAATGGGTAAAGCCGCTTATTTGGTCGATAATGCAGATGAACTTCAACAAGCGTGGTTTGAAAATATCGCCAAGGTTGGCGTCACAGCGGGTGCATCTGCACCTGAAATTTTAATTAAGCAAGTGATTCAACGATTACAAGACTGGGGTGCAACACCACCACAAGAGCTGGCCGGAACGGAAGAAAATATTACCTTTAGTTTGCCAAAAGAGTTACGTATTGCGGTAACTCAAGCCTAAAAGGTGGATTGGTTAACATTCTAATTTTATTGAAAAATTGACAGATGATTGTAAATTGGCAATCATCTGTTTTTTTATGCCTTTTATCCTGTATTGTGCTGATTGTGTAAAGAATTAGAATATGATTTTAAATAGGGTAAAGTTTTGTTGCCTTGGGGAGGGAGTATGCAAAATAAACATAAAGGGTTCACCTTAATTGAGCTGATGGTGACGATTGCTGTTATGGCAATTATCGCGATGATGGCCGCTCCTTCTTTTATGCAGCAGATAAGAAGAATGCAACTCAACAATGATGCTCAAGAGGTTGTTCAGCTTGCTATTGAAACCCGCTCAGAGGCTATTTTCCGAAAACAGGATCAGCAAATTATTTTGACTTCTAGTAGCGGTGCTGGATTTAAAAATTGGCAGCCTTCTGAAAATACAAGTTGGACAACATCTGCGAAGCCTTCGGCAGCTATGACTTATAATTTTTTTGGTTATTTAACAGGTAACAAGGCGTGTGTGATTTTGGAACATGCAAAAGATGCGACTTTAAAGGCAGTGATTCATTTCAATAAAAACGGGTCTGTTATTTATGACAAAGTCGCAACAAATTGTCCTTAGTGAGAAAATGAAAATGATAAAAAAAACTCAGACAGGGGTTGGTTTGGTTGAAGTTATGGTGGCTTTATTGTTGTTGGCAGTGGCAGTTCTCGGATTTGTTGCGCTGCAAGTGAGAGCTATTGCGGCAAGTGAAGAGGCAGGGCAAAACGTTCAGGCTATGAATCTGGCGAGAGACCTATCAGAGCGTATGCGTATGAATCGAGAAGGGCTTCTATCTTATAAGGCCTCATCAGGTACCCCTACAGCTTGTGATGGAGAGCAATACTGTAACTCAGCAGATATGGCACGCTTTGAATATGCACAAATAGAAGAAAGAGCAGAACAGCAGGGAATGCGAATCAATGTTGTGGATTGTCAGGGCGTAAACAATACCTTTAAGCGTAAATGTGTCTATGTCGCTTGGGGGAAAACACAAGCAAACGATGCGTCAGAAACATCTTCTGCTTCTGATGCGTCAGATGATGAAAGTACGGCATGCACCAATGGGACATCTTATGAACCCAATGCTCAATGTGTAATTATGGAGGTTTATAACTATGAATAAATCTTCTCAGCAAGGTCTAACTTTATTAGAGCTAATGGTTGCATTGGTTTTAGGTTTACTTATTGTGGCAGCTGGATTGGCTGTTTTCTTGAATGCACAACGAGCTATGGGTTTTCAAACCAGTATGGGTGACATTCAACAAAATGCTAACTTTGGTTTATCTATGCTTACTCAGGACTTGCGGCATGCAAATCTAAATACGCCTTCGGCACAACGAGTGAATAATAAGCTTGTCGGTTCTGGTATTGCTTTTGATGGTGTGAATTTTCCTTCTAGTGTTAATACAAATACTGATGATAGTTTTACTGCACAACGCGCAAGCGATGATGCAACAAAGGGGAAAAGTGATCAAATTACTATGCAATTTATGCCCGATGTAAGAGGGGCTGATCAGTTTGATTGCGAAGGGAATGCGATGGTTGCAGGCCGGACTTATGTCTATCGCTACTATGTAGATAAATTGCCCGATAACCAGCAAATTGCAGGAAGTTTGGATCGCTTCGGGTTGTACTGTGATGCTGGGTTCTATGTTGATAGTTCTAATAGTGTTGTGGGATTGGGTGCAAATGGTCAGCTGATTATCCAAAATGTAGATGCATTTAAAGTTCGCTTGTTGGTTAAAAATCCTGATGGAAATTTGCGCTATACGACAATTGATGAATATTTAGCATTAATGCCTGTATCTGTTGTAGATGAAAAACAATATGTGAATGTAGTTGGGATTGAGTTAGGACTATTGGTTACATCGGCTCAATCCATTGGCGCAGATGCTTCATTAAATACACGAACGGAATACATGATTGCAGGTCAAGAGGTTGAATTGCAAGATAATACAAATAATGGCAAATATCTTAGACAGGCGATTACTCAGGTGGTTGGTTTGAGAAATACTTTGGGGGCGGAGTGATGAAAAAGCAATTAGGTTCGGCTTTGATTATTGTGCTTGTGATTTTGGTACTCGTTACTTTAATTGGCACACTCGCGGTTCGTTCAGGTATTTTGGGCTTAAAACTAGCAACAAATAGCCAAATTCAGTCTTTGTTATTAGAAAATAGTAACTCTGCATTATTTAACTTGGAAGACCCTTCACAGGTTGCACGTCAGTTGGCGGGAGATGGAATGTATAGCTATTTTAATGCAAGTGAAAATGCCACGGATGAATTGGTTTTTTGCTATAGAGCATCACAACCTGAGTTTTTCTCAATGTCTAATGCTAGTGTAATTGATCAGGCTGGTGGGACAAATAAAAATGGTGTGACTGGGTTTTGTAAAAATAATCAGTTCGCAACAGGCCGTTCAGCGATCTTGTCTCAAGTGTATTTGAAAAAAAACAATGAGGTCGGCGAAGCATTTTCTTCCGCAGTTCAGAATACCAGTTTGGGAGTGACCTCAGAAAGCCTGCCAATTGTTTCTAATAGCATTAGTGCAACCGTGATTTCTGTCTTGCCTAGTTTTGCAAGTGCTACAGATACTGAAATAGAAAACTGCTTCAAAGAGCGTGCTACACAAGTCTCGGCATGTTTTGCAGGTTTAAATATTCCATTTAATACCCAGCATGCTGACTATATTGTTGGTAGTTCACCAAAACTCAAATCTTAATAGATACCTACCTGAAAAAAAAGGTGAGAAGATGAAAAACTTTAATCAAAAACTATTTTCGGCAACGGTATCTATGCTGATGACCGTGACGATTTGTCAGGTTGCAACTACACAAGCCAGTGATATTGATATTTACAGACCTGCAACCACTGGACAAACACGGATTATGTTTGTGTTGGATACGTCATATAGTATGATTTCTACTTTCGCTGAGATGGCATGTGATGCGCCAGTTGGTGCTACTGTCCAAGGTAGAAATAATACTGCCCATACTGAATCTGTAGCAGCAACTACAACAAATGGAATCACTATTCCTGCCTATACCCGCTATGCTTGTACCATTAGACAAACCACTACTAACCCTAAAACATATAAATATAAACGGCAAATCGTATCCCAAACAACCGCAGCAGTACCAGCAGTACCTGGTTCTACAACATTGTATCGATGTGGAGGTGGTGACACATCTACTACTACCAAAGCGCAGTGTACTAACAATGGGACTTTAAGTAGTGCTCCAACGAGTGGTAATGGTATTACTTGTAGTACTGTTGAAACCTCTGGAAATACCACAACGACATATTATTATGACCGTGGGGGATGTGCTGGAAATAACAACACTGCAAGATATAGATATAGAAAAGTTGTAATAACAGCTATGCCATCTATACCAGCAAGCACAGTACCGACAAATAACTGTACACCAACAGGTTCAGTAACATGTAATTATGAATATTCTAGTTGTCCAGCCAATGCAACTACCCTTGGTGTCTGTACAACTGCGATCATGTCTGCACCAAGTGGCAGTTTTTCAAATGAAAGCTGTGGTACAGGATGTACAGCCTACTACACGAATGCTGTGACTCAGACTCAAGACAGCAGGGTTTATGACCGTATTACCAAACTTAAAGAAGGGATGCTAGATGTACTGGTTGGACGTAATGTTACGACTAGATTGGGTGATGATGTTGCAGTGGGTTTAACCAAATTCAACTCTAAAACTGGAGCCGTTTTGGTTAGGGTGCGTCGTTTAGATACAACGGCTGCCACTTTGACGGGGACGAAAAAAACAGATTTTACTACGGATTGTGGCACTGCTGCAACGACAACGCAGCGCAGTTGTATGGTTGCGAAAATTGTAGGAATGGCAGCAGATGCTTATACTCCTACTGGTATTGCCTATGCTCAGGGAGCTAGATCTTTATTAGATACAATAGGCACAGATACTTCTATTTGTAATGGTAATGGTGTGTATGCTTTAACTGATGGTGGTCCAAGTGGTAAAGCAGATATTTCAGAGACAAGTGTAACATCAGGAATGAGTAATGCAACTAGTGGAATTAGTGGTTTTAGCTGCCCTGCGGCTTGGAATCTTGATACCACTAATACTAATCCGACTTTTCAGTTTAAACCGTGGACTCCTCCAGCATCAGGAACATCATATGATAATCAGCATATGTGGCGATGTATTGCAAAGATGAGTGATTTTTTATTAAAAGGTGCTACAGATAGAGCTAAAATTAAAACTGCAACAGTAGGGTTCGGTAGTTTTTATGAGGGATTGAATGAATACACAAATGCTGAGCGAGATAAAACACCTGGTGCGCCACTTGCAGCAGATAATATTGATATACAAAATATTTTAAATCGCTATAACGACATCACGAATAATTGGGCTGGAACACAAGGTGGTTCAAGTCAAGCAGATATTGCCAATACCGCCTTATGGGGTGTTTATGGTCGTGGTGGCTGGTATGCTGCATCAGAACCAGCGCAAGTAGCTGATAGCATTTTAAAATTTGTCGATACAGTAAAACCCACTTTTGATCCAATTGTGACAGGCTCTCCGACCATACCTGTTGATGCGCTCAATCCAATTCAACTGCAGCCTTATGGCTACTACGCGACTTTTGTACCTAAACCACAGGATAATATGCAATTGTGGCTAGGTAATCTAAATAAGTATCATATATATAATGGAGAATTATACGATAATGATAAACTGATTCAGTTAATTCAGGAAAATGGTTTGATTAACAGTGCAGCTTCTGGCATTTGGGGTGCAGCGGGGATGCTTGGTCAATTACCATTGGGTACATTTACTGATCCAGATAAAAATACAAAATCTGCAAATCGTGTGGTCTTTACCAATCGAGAAATGAGTGGGACTAGTGCAATTGAGTCGAATAGCTTGCAGCAGGTTACTTTAGAAACTTTATTTGATGTAAATGCAGAAAAAGCCAAGTTTAAAAATGATCCCGATAAACGTTATTGGCTAAATATTTTGGGGTATCAGATTGATGCAACAACAGATATTTCGAGTTTAACGCTTGATACTTTACCGACAGCCCAACAAAGACAAATGGGTGCTGTGATGCATTCTAAACCAATTTTGTTAACGCAAGAAGGCAGAGTGGTTGCAACTAAAGTTTCGGGTAGCGCTACACCTGCGATAACAACTACAGGTCGTGAAGATTACTTACTTTTTGGTTCGAATCAAGGGATGCTACATGTTGTTGATATCATTAGTGGCAAAGAAAAATTTGCTTTTGTTCCACATGAAATGATGAATAACCAAAAGTTGGGATTTCTAAGTGAGGGGAATACTGATCTAGGTAAAGATCACCTTTATTACGGTATAGATGGGGCTTGGACAGCTTATACCCAATATGTTTCTAAAACTGATGGAACCCTAACAGTTAAAAGTTCTGATCGGAAAGATTTTGATGGAAACGATTTAAATCAGGCAGGTTTACAGTGGGTATATGGTGGCTTACGCATGGGAGGGCGAGGTTACTATGGTCTAGATTTAAGTAATATTAATGCTCCGAGCTTAAAATTCCATATTAATCCAATGGGTACAGGTTCTGCTGAGGATCCAACAGGTTATATGGGAAAAAGCTGGTCTAAACCAACTATTGCATGGGTAAATTGGGGGGGAACTCGTAAATTGGTGATGTTTGTGGGAGGTGGATATGATGACAATGGTGAGGTGCAATGTGGAGATTCGAGTGATGCAACCAGTAATCCTAATCTATCAACTTATGATTCACTCAATAAATATAATAATAAGGGTTATGAATGTCCTAAGTATAACCAGACCAATCAAAAAGGTGCAGGTGTGTATATGTTTGACGCTGGCGATGGTTCATTATTGTGGTGGGGGAGTGCTAATGCAGCATCAACCACATCCGCAACAACAAATTCAGGTGTGATTGCAACAAAAGCTGATGATTTAAAATATAGTGTAGTAAGCCAAATTAATGCGGTCGACCGTAATAGTGATGGATTGGTAGATCACTTATTTTTCGGTGATTTAGGTGGTCAAGCATTCCGTGTTGATTTAAATAATAATGCAACAACAACAGGTGCTTTTGCTAAGAGAGTGGTTCCTTTATATAAAGGGCATCTTGCGAATGGACTAAGCCCTCGTTTTTATGAAATGCCTAGCTTCTCCGTGCATGGTGGTGGTGTTAATGGTTTGTTTGGTGTTGTGGCATTGAGTTCGGGTAATCGCAGTTCACCGTTAGCTGGTACAAATACAGTAAAAGTGGCTGGTGTAGATCAGATTGTAACAACACCTACAGCAAATGATGGTGTTTATGTGATTTATGATAATGATGTAGCTCGTACAGATTTGTATTCAGAGATTACATTAAGAACATCAAATGTAAGCTTACCGGCTGTAACTTTTGGCCAGTTGAAAGCGGGTATAACACAGACCTCTGGTTCGGGTGTATCACTTGCTTATAGAGGTGGTTGGAATTATAAGTTTTCGGCAGAAGCTGCAGGTAAGTATAAAGGTATGAACGAAATTTATGCTTTGGATGGCATGCTTTATGTCAATGTTTATAATAAAGATGGTACAGGCGTCACAGGAAGCTGTGGGGCTGGGGTGATCGGCAATTCTGAGCTCTATCAGTTCTGTTTACCAACGGGTAGATGTTCTTTCTATGATAACAATACCTCCGTTCCTAATAGTTCAGTGTTAGGTGTTGGTATTATAGGTACGGGTTTAGGACAAGGTTATAGTAATAAAGGAAATGAAACAGGTTTAATCATTAAAAAAGATACAGCTAATCATTGTGATAATGTCGCCAATAAAAATAAACCTGAGTGTCAATTATTTGATAATAGTTCAAAATTAAAACAAATGCGCTGGTATGAGACGCAGTAGGTAAAGCTTATGAGAAAAAGATCAGGTTTTACCTTAATTGAATTGATGATCGTTTTGGTGGTAATCGCAGTTTTTGCTGCGATTGCTGTACCTAGTTATCAAGCATATATTCAGAAAAAGGACTTAGCCCTGGCGAAGCAAGAAGCTCTGAAAATGGCCAGTGAATTAGAACGTTTCAAAAATAAGAATTTTAGCTATAAGGGGTTTGACGCAACTTATCTTTACCCAAGTTATGATGATGCTACAGGTGAACTTTATTTACCTTTAGGAGCTGATGAAAGTGAGGCTAAGTATAAATTAACAGTTGTGGACTTAGAGCAAAAGGAAAGTTTATCTGATGATTCTGCCACAGTTTTGGGCTTAAATTGGGCAATTAAAGTAGAGAGAGTAACTGAAGATGGAAGTACTACATTAAAACAACCTAAGAATTATGATCTATTACTTACTAGTACAGGTATACGTTGTATGACACGCACGGCTGGCATGGTTAAAGATTATGAAGGATGTGGAGAGGATAATTATGAGAAATGGTAACTATACTGGCTTCACACTAATTGAACTCATGATTGTTGTTGCGATTATTGCAATTCTAGCTGCTATTGCTTATCCATCTTATACATCTTATAGGGTGAAGACCAATCGTGTGGATGTTCAAACCCAAATGATGAATATTGCTCAACGTTTACAGAGTTATAAATCCGTAAATCATAGTTATACTGGAGCAACTTTAGCAGGTCTTGGCATTTCATCTACCTATCCGGACAGCGGTGAATATAATTTAGATTTAACGATTGATGGGGACAACCAAGGGTATTTATTAAAAGCAGAGCCAAATAGTTCGACAATTCAAGAAAGCAATGGTGAAATCTGTTTAAATCAAGAAGGGTTTAAATTCTGGGAGAAAGGCAGTGATTGTGATGCTGACGACTTAACGAACGAATCCTCTTGGGACGGCAAATAAAAATCCAAATTCAAAACTGTGGATAAACAAATTTTAATCTTTCTTTCGCAGCAAAGATAACGTAAAATATTGCCCTCTATGAAAGGGGTTTGAAATGTTCCGGTGGTCGGGGCAGGGATAATCCGTAAAAACTATAAGGTTGTATCATGGTAGTTATTCGTCTTGCACGCGGTGGTGCTAAAAAACGTCCGTTCTATCAAGTTATTGTAACTGATAGCCGTAATGCACGTGACGGTCGTTTCATCGAACGTAT
>CAACWC010000370.1_pt1 | contig 13719 bp, 16 predicted proteins | sample 2275511 | NCBI WGS metagenome assembly CAACWC01 (sample SAMEA5312443, study PRJEB27640) | indoor metagenome | biome: indoor environment; feature: controlled; material: polymer antistatic dissipative epoxy resin | place: Italy | collected 2014-05-27 | reverse complement strand
GCAAAAGATGGAATTAACAGCATTGCCGATTTAAAAGGCAAAAGTATTGCTACTGAAAAAGGCTTGGTTGACCATCTTTTGCTAAGTACCGCACTGACAGATGCAAAAATTAAGACCAGTGACATTAAATTGGTCAATTCTATGACCAATGAGCTTCCACAAGTTTTTGCCAGTCCAGATATTGCTGCAATTGCGGTCTGGCAACCTGTAGCCAATCAAGCGTTGAAGTCTGTTGCAGGGTCTAAAATTATTTATAGTTCTAAAGATAAGCCTGGTTTAATTTATGACACGCTGACTGTAAATATGAGCCATCTTTCTGCCAATAAAGAAGATTGGAAAAAGATGATCCAAGTGTGGGATAAAACGGTCAAATATATTAATGACCCTGCAACACATGAAGACGCCGTGAAAATTATGTCTAACCGTGTTGGCGTCGATCCGAAACAATATGAACAATTTATTGGCGGGACGCATTTACTCGATTTGGCAGCCAATAAAACCGTCTTTAAGAAAGGTTCAGGTTTTGACTCGATTTATGGCTCAAGCTACCACGTAAACAAATTCAACGTTGAAAATGGCATTTATAAAACAGAAATGGATGTTGATGGTGCAATTTATCCAGCTTTAGTTGAAGAGTTAAAGTAAGACTTCGTAGAAACTAAAAGCCCAAGTTAACTTGGGCTTTTCTTGTATGAGTGTGTTTAAAAAGCAAAGAAAGATCTAATGTTAAATAAAGTGTAGATTTTAAGGCATGTATTTATAAATGCGTACTTTTAGAAAACACATGAATAATCACGATGCCGATAATCATAAAACTTAAACCAACAACCGCCGCAAAGTCGAGCTGCTGTTTAAAGTAAATCCAACCGACTGTAGAAATAAGAATAATGCCCGCACCTGACCACAGTGCGTAAGCTAGCCCCATAGGGATGGATTTAAACGTTAGACCTAAGAAAAAGAGCGCAATTGCATAACCAATAATAGTTAAAACAATAGGTAACGGTGCAGTGAAACCATTGCTCGCTTTTAGTGCAGAAGTCGCGAGGACTTCTGCAATCACGGCGATCAATAAATAGAGAAAAGCCATAGCTTATTTTAAGCTCCCTTACGTAACCACGGCTGCATGATGCATGAGGTGATGTTGTTCTTGTTTCAGCCAATGCTGACTGTCCGCCGTGGTAGATGTTACATTGTGGAAAGTGTATTCAGGTTCATACACATCCACGACAAACTTCAACTGATATGCTTCGCCAGCGATCAATTTATGCTGTATGAGCGTTTCAGTATCAACGACTTCAAAACCATCTAGAATGAGTTGTTGTTGAGTCATTTGGGTGCAGCTTGAATATTGAATGAGTTGATCCTGAGTTGAAACTGATACTTCATAGCTTTCAATTTGATTTAAGTCAGAAGGACTTTGCTCCACATAAGAAAGAACCCCTAACGCGTCTATATTCTGTTGAATATGGGGTAAACGTGACTGTGCATATGCCATATGCTCACCGCAGATGATGAGACCGCCATCGAGTGAAATTTCTTGCTGCGTGGCAACATGTACGGCTTTGACTAAGCGTAGTCCTAAAAATAAACCTATACTGGCTTGTTGACGCCAGTCTTCAACATAGGCATTACTTGGTGAAAACTCCAAAATACAATTGCCAATGCTATGTAGGGTTGCAGGCTCAGGCCACTGGGTATGGTTCTGATAATTGCTACTTAGCACCCATGACAATGATGCAGTTTGTGCATCCCAATGCGTATAACCGACCCATGCTTGACGCTCTACGATAGGTGTATCTGTTACTGATTTGAGACGTAGGTCAATGGTGAAGCTCTTGGACTGAAACCAATACACAATCGTATTTTCATCAGTCAAACCATTGTAAAAGCTAATACTCTTACGCCGAAATGCGCCCATTAAATAGGTTGGTACATTGCCTGAAGCAGCTGTGATAGGTTTTAGTTGACTTAGAGTTTCGAATAAATTCATGGGGTGTACTCCATGTTTGACTCAGTCAGACCAAAAGAATAAAGCGGAACGGCATTCTTTAAGACCAACTCACCACTGGCTACACGTTGTTTTAAATAATGAAAGGTTTGAGCCGTTTGATTAAACAAATGTTCTCCACCTGCCAGTGGCGCATATTTAGGTGGCTCATTTGTATTAATCGGTTGGATGACATAGTCATAGTCACAAGAAAAAAATAAAGGGAAGGAGTAGCGTTCTTGTTGGACTTTTTTGACCCGATGTTTGGTGGCTAAATATTTGCCATTGGACAAGATTTCCATCATGTCACCAATGTTCATCACCAACGTATTTTCAAGCAGAGGAATATCAATCCATTCGCCTTGCTTAGTAAGGACTTGTAAACCGGGGGCTGTGGGGAGTAATAAAGTAAAGCACTCATAGTCGGTATGCGCTCCGATGCCTTCTGCATCTGTCGCTTGAGGGTTATATGGATAGTGAATGAGGCGTAACTGGCTGGGTGCATGTTGAATATGTGCATCAAAAAAGTCTTCTTTTTGCTCTAAAGCCAGCGCAAAACAGCGAAACAGCTGATGACCAATTGCTTTTAAGTGCTGATAGTACTGCGAGACATGACGTTTAAATGTGGGATCATCTGGCCATTGTGTTGGGCCAAGTAAGGGATAATTTAATGCAGACCCTTGATAGTCATAATTCACATCATAAGATTCTTTTAAATCGTAGCTGTTACTCGAAAACTGTTCTTCACCTATAGGCACATAGCCACTATGATTCAGCGATTTGCCAATATAATTTTGCATTTTGAGTGCGTCATCTTGGGCAAAATAGTGTTCTGCGATGTCACATAACTGTGCAAATAATGCAGGTTTAAATTGATCACCTTTGAGGTAGAGAAAACCAACTTCTTTGCAGGCCTGATCAAGCGCTTGAGCAACTTGCATATGGTCATCTAGATTTGGGCTATTTAAAAGGCTGATATCCACCAGTGGAAGGACATATTTATCTTGCATAGTAAAATCCTCGTGTTGGCCGTCCAACAGTGCATAAAACCTAAGGGTCGTCCCTCAGGCTAGATCAATGAATTATTTATGCGTACTAATTTGGGTCATACGTGGAATTTTGGGTAAATCTTCCAGTGCTGGATCGAGTTCTTCTTCTTGTGCATGTACTAGGAAATCGACTCGCTCTCGAAGTAGCTTAAAGGCAGGGCTGGACATCAGTTCAGTGTTTCGTGGACGGGGTAAATCTACTTCAATAATTTCTTTAATTTCCCCAGGATTGGCTTTAAGCGCTACGATACGATCAGCCAGTAAAATAGCCTCATCCATATCATGGGTTACAAAAATAATGGTGATATCAATGTTTTGCCATAGGTCCATTAGGTGTTTTTGCATTTTCTGACGGGTATGCGGGTCAAGCGCACCGAAAGGTTCATCCATCAGTAAAATTTTCGGTTCATTGACTAAAGCACGGGCAATCGCAACACGTTGCTTCATCCCGCCAGATAGTTGATGTGGATATTGGTTTTCATATTTCTCTAAGCCAATAATATTGATCCATTCTCGTGCAGCCGCTTCGGCTGAGGCATGACTTGCACCTTTCATGAGTGGACCAAACATCACATTTTCTTTAACCGATTTCCAAGGAAATAAGGTATAGCCTTGAAACACCATGCCTCGCTCTGGACTAGGGCCTGAAATGGGCTGTCCATCTACTAGCAATTCACCAGAGCTATATGGGTCTAGACCCGCAACAACCCGACTAAAGGTTGATTTTCCACAACCAGATGGCCCAATCACACAAATAAACTCCCGCTTATGAATTTTCAAATCGAGCTGATTTAAAATCGTGCGTGAGTTTTTACCATGCTGAAAAACTTGACTAAGTTGTTTGGCCTCTAAAATGACAGGACGTTGATAAATGTGATCAAAATACTGACGAGCATTGAATTCCGTCATTCTTATATCTGTGGTTTTCATTATTTTGCTCCCGCTTTCCATTTAAACAGATGTTGTCCGAGTTTCATTAAAATCACATCACAGACCAAGCCAATCACGCCAATAATCAAAATCGCAGCATAGACATTGTCAAAGTTCTGGTAGCGTGCTTGCTGGGTAATAAACCAAGTGATCCCTGTGGTGGTGCCAATCAACTCAGAGACAATCAAGTAGGTCCACGCCCAGCCCAGCAAGACACGTAAATCACGGTAAATATCGGGTAACGCCGCTGGAATGACCACGTGAAACAGACTTTTTGCTTTATGCGTCCCTAGGGTATAACCCGCTTCAATCAGCCCGCGGTCCACCATACGCGTAGTATTGGCAATAATCAGAATTTGCTGAAACAGCGTCCCAATCACGATGATGGCAATTTTTGGTGCATCATTAATGCCTAATATGGCAACAGCCAATGCACCAAAGGCAGGCGCAGGTAAGTAGCGAAAGAACTCAACAAAGGGTTCAGTGAGCTGGGAAATTTTGTTGGAAAAACCACATAAAATCCCCAATGGAATACCAACGAGTGATGCAATAAAGAAAGCACTAAATACAATCTTGATACTGTGCCAAAGACTTTGATGAAACCATGGTGCATCGGCTTGAGCTGGTGGTGTAGTAAATGCCGTCACTAAGGCTGTCGCAACTTGATGAGGTGCTGGTAAATAAATGGGATTGACCAAATTACCTTGCGGCGGTTCAGTGCCTGCATTGACGGCATTTTGTGCTTCTGCATAGAACACACTTTTGTCTACACGGCTACCGACTTGTAAAAAGGAGACACTGCCAGAGTTGGTGATTTGTACCTGTGGATGCCAAATAAAGGGCAAATAACTCACAGCACACCAAATGAGGATTGGTATTAGAAATGATCCAAAGCCCAGCAATATTTTGCTTTGAGGACTGAGTTCTCGTGCGACATAACCCATAGTTGCTTAGCCCCGATATTACTTTTTTTATAAAACGTAATACTGTTAAGCAAAATGAATGCCAAATTTGTAGTGATATTGAGTGTTCACCTGTGTGCTAATTGTTTAAATAAAAACAGCCTTTGACCTAAATATGTTTTAAAATGCGCTATCGATAGATTGACGCTTAAAAGGGGCAGCATCGCATGGCACAAAAGTCACAACAATCTGCATTGAATGAATTGATTGCAGAACAAAAACTACTTTGTGAAGAATTTGACTCGGCTTATGTTGAAGTAAAAGGTGATGATGTCGTTGCTGTTGCTGTACAGACTTTAAATCAAGAGCCCATTGTTGGTTTACGTAAAAAGCCAGAAACTGAAGAGAATGTCGCTTGGTTTATTTATGGTGGTGAATTGGGTGAGGGCCAAGACTTTTTTACAACCATGACTGTACGTGAATTACAAGATATCTTGCCTGATGTACTTCCATACTTGGCTTTAAGTGAAGGGTATCGTTTTATGATTGATGGTGATGACTATGAAGACGTATGGAAAGAAGGCGATGAGTCTTAATACATGAAAAAACAAACATGGACGTTGCTTAGCCTTTCGTTATTTTTATCATCATTTCTATCAACCCTGAGTTATGCAGAAACAACGAAGCTAACTCAGACACAGTATGATCAGAAGATGGCTGAATATACAGCAACTGTGAATTCAACTAAAACCGTTTTAGATGCAAAAGATAATCCAGCGACAGCAACAGAAATGAAAACTGCATTTTGTCAGCGTATGGATACATATCATCAAATTGCTGAGCTATCTAAAGCCAATATTGAGTTAAGTACAGCGCCTGTAATGTTGATGGTGGCCAACCGTTATCTTGAGCAGCAAGAAAAAAGCCTGACCGATGCAGGGATGAATGAAAGTGCCTTCTGCCCAACGGCGAAAGCTTTAAATGTTGAAGATACGAGACGAGTAAAAGTAAAGTAACCCAATAAGACAGCATGGAATTAGTGTGGATATTAAGATCTAATTTATTGTTTCAGGATGCTGTATAAATAGACAATGTTCTCGATTGTGTTAAGATAAATAAAAATCAACCATCGTTTGAGTAGGAGTTGGTGTATGGCAGCTTATACCGACATTAAAGTAGGCAAATATGAGGATGATATGATTCCTAAACTTGCCATTCATGCTTTTCATGATGCTTTTCAAAAAGCAATCACTCGTTCGTCTGTGGTTTACGCAAAAGCTGAACAGTTGGTTGAACGCGATATTCATGGCAATGAAACTGTTTTACAAGACTTAAGTCATGCTTATGTCGATGTAGGTGTTTTACCGACCTTGACACGTAAAAAGAAACACGCGACCGTATAGATTGATATGCCACCTCGACAACCTAGAATAAGAATGTTTGCAGGGCCGAATGGTTCTGGTAAAAGCACTGTTAAAGATTACCTTTTGCCCCAACATATTGGGGCATATTTAAATGCAGATGAACTGGAACAAAACTTAAGACAGAGTCAACGCCTTGATTTATTGCATTATCATCCTTCCTTAAAAGCTTCAGAGTTGGTCACTTTTCTAAAAAGTAAGAAGCGTCCTCAAGCGGGACAGTTCGTGGCCTTACTTACGCATGAGCCGATGGTACTAGATGAATGGAAGATCGAGTTTAAAACCAATGAAATCGATTCTTATCTCTGTGCACGCATTATTGACTATATCCGGCTTGAATTTCTGCGCTTAAAAGTCAGTTTTACTTTTGAGACGGTCATGTCACATATCTCTAAAGTTGAATTTCTCCGAGAAGCGAAACGTCAGGGCTATAAAACCTATCTATATTATGTCTCAACGGTAGACCCACAAATCAATATTGCCCGAGTCAAGTATCGCGTCAGTGTGGGTGGCCATCCTGTTCCTGAGCAGAAAATTATTGAACGTTACTACCGTAGTATGGATCTGCTCATGCAAGCTATAGAGTGCTGCGATCGCGCCTACTTGTTTGATAACTCTTCTGACGGTATACAAGCGTCTTTTCTTGCTGAAATTGAAGCAGCTGAAACCCTAAAGATGAATGCCGCCGTGTCTAAGCTCCCAATATGGTTTGCAGAACGGGTATTGTCAGAATTTCAATAAACTGCTCAGAAAAAGAGCCGATTATTTCATCACTTTTCATGTGTCTGCCCGCATAAAAAAATATTCAAAAGTTGCGAATGTGTTTTATAAACTCAGAATAATACTCATGATGTAGAGATGTACCCATAACTCTATTCAGTTTCTTTAAATGAAAACTATAATGAAATAAAACGAGATAAGTTAAGTATATCTAATCTAAAAAAGGGCTGAATACAAAATCTCTCGGGGATATATTCAAGATTTTTGCATAATTGTGAAGAATAACTATGTAAAAGAAATGCTTTAAGGTGTTATCTAAAAGACTAAAAGCTTCGATAACGAACAGATAGTAACCATTCAAATATCTAAATCTAGATGCAAGCGCCCGTAAACAGTGGTCATAGACGTGGATAGCATCGATAGATACAAAGGGGGCTTGATTATTTTTTAATTAAATATATTATAAAAATATATATTATTTGGGGGTGCTTACCAATGCATGATTTTGCGTGGTCTTTTATAGGTGGGATATTACTCGGCATCTCCGTCGTTGGATATTTATATACCAATGGGCGAATTGCAGGAATCAGTGGTCTGGTCTCACAAGTTTTAAACTTAAAAGGGATTATAAATACGCCTGCACTGTGGTTCTTATTGGGGCTGTTTATTGTTCCGTTTATGTACGCAGCTTTTGTTCAGCCAGAAATCTATATTGAAGCTACACCTTTTATGTTAATCATTGCAGGCATATTGGTAGGCTTTGGAACTCGCTTAGGCTCTGGTTGTACCAGCGGGCATGGTATTTGTGGTATCAGTCGTTTATCCAAACGTTCAATCATCGCTACAATGAGTTTTATGTTCGCAGGCTTTATCACTGTGTATGTTGTCCGTCATATGCTTGGAGCAATCTAAAAATGAAAAATGTTTGGGCATTCATTTGGGGTGGATTATTTTCAATTGGGCTCATGCTTTCAGGAATGTCGAATCCTGCGAAGGTGATTGGCTTTTTAGATATTTTCGGGCAGTGGGATGCCAGTTTAGCTTTTGTGATGATCGGGGCGATTGCGGTTGCATTTATTCCTTTTCAAAAAGCTGTACGTCATACACATCCAAAAACGGTTTATGGTGAAGCTATACAACTGCCTAAAAATACGAAAATCGACAGAAAACTGATCTTGGGAAGTCTGCTATTTGGTATAGGCTGGGGAATTGCGGGAATTTGTCCTGCGCCGAGCTTTACTTTGATTGGACTGGGCTATTATCAAGCGATCTATTTTATAATTGCGATGTTCGTCGGTGTGCTGCTACATCGTAAAGTGATGGAGAAAATGCCATGAAGCAAACCGCGCAAGTAAAAGCATTTTTTGATACACAGACCAATACGTTTAGTTATGTAGTGAGCGATCCAGAAACTCAGCGCTGCGCCGTGATTGATAGTGTGTTGGATTATGATGCAGCATCGGCAACGACCAAAACAGAGCAGGCCGATTTAATCATTGCTTATATTCAGAAAAATAGCCTAAGCGTAGACTGGATTTTAGAAACACATGTGCATGCAGATCATTTAAGTGCTGCTCAGTACTTAAAGCAAAAACTAGGTGGAAAAATTGCGATTAGTCATAAGATTGAGATCGTACAACAAACTTTTGGTGAGATTTATCATTTAGATATTAAGAGTTTAAATGCCACCCAGTCATTTGATTATCTTTTTGCAGATCATTAGATATTTTTGATAGGCAACATAGAAGCTTATAATATTCCGACACCAGGGCATACACCAGCGTGTCTCAGTTATGTCATTGGTGATACTGTTTTCGTGGGGGACACGTTGTTTATGCCTGACTATGGGACGGCACGTTGTGATTTTCCAAAGGGGAGTGCGGCGGCTTTATTTGACTCAGTGAAGACTTTGTACACATTGCCAGATCAAACGCGGATGTTCTTATGTCATGACTACTTACCCGAAAGTCGTGATCAATACCAATATGAGACATCGGTTTATTCGCAAAAGCATGAAAACATTCATATCAATACTACAACGGAAAGGGCCGATTTTGTCGAGATGCGAAACGAAACCGCCGTGATGCAACGTTAAGTATGCCAAAATTGATATTACCCGCAATTCAAATCAATATGTTTGCAGGCAAGTTCCCTCAACCAGAAGACAATGGTATTTCTTACTTAAAAATTCCGCTGAATTATTTTTAAAACAGAAAAGTAGCAAGACTTAAAGCATTCGGCATCTTTTCACTTGCTTAAAATCTGATTCAAAAATCAAATCTATATTACGTACAGACATGCACATCATGCTTTTAAATTTAGCATAAGCAAATATTTCACCTAAAATAGCCTAAGCGGAATTGAACTTTAAATAAAAAGTCATTTGATTTATTTCCATTAAAAATTCAATATCTATAGCAATCAAATAAAGTAAATTTCATATGATCCTAAATCATCAATTTCATCAAAATGAGCAGCCGCGTGCAAAAACATTGGTCTTTGTTCATGGTTTATTTGGCAGTTTAAGCAATTTAGGGATGTTGGCTCGGGAGTTTTATTCAAGCCACCATGTATTACAGGTAGATGTACGTAATCATGGATTATCTGCACATTCAAATGTGATGAATTATGAGGCAATGGCAGCCGATCTAATTGAAACTTTAGATGAACTCAATATCGAGCACTTTTCTTTGATCGGACATTCGATGGGGGGGAAGTTAGTGATGAAAGTGACCGAACTCGCAGGAGATCGACTAGATCAACTGGTGGTGTTGGATATTACGCCTATTGCTTATAAAGAAAATCATCATGAGCAAATTTTTAAAGCGCTCTTTGCAGTACAAAAAGCAGGTATTGAAACACGTCAACAAGCCATAGAAATCATGCGTGAATATCTCAAAGAAGAAATGGTGATTCAGTTTCTCTTGAAATCTTTTAGCAAAGGGAAGTGGTTGTTTAATGTAAACGCACTGTATGAAAACTATGCCGAAATTCTATCATGGGAAAATATAGAGACATGGCATAAGCCTGCATTATTTATACGTGGTGGAAACTCACCTTATGTAGAAAAGCCAGAATATATAGCGGCTATCCAATCGCAGTTTTCTCAAGCCCAAATTCAAACAGTTGCAGATGCAGGACACTGGTTACATGCAGAGAAAACTGCGCAAGTTCTGCAAATCATCACTCAATATTTGAGTCAGCCTTCAACCTGATTAACTCAAATTCGCAGCTGAAAGTTGTCCTTCAGAGGTCAGCTTTTCAGCCATTTCCGCAGTTTTCTTTAAATTCGGCATTCGATATTCAGTATGGCCATAGTCTTGGATCGACTTCCAACGCCCGCCCCAAGTTAAACCTACAGATTCTGCAACTTCACCATAGAGCTGATAGCCACGCATCGCCCATGGATCTCGTTCAGAAATAACGACTTTTCCATCCCGCTTAAATGCGACATCTGCCGCCAATCCAAATTGGTGGTAACTCTGATAACCACGCGCCAAAGTCGTATTTTTATTGCTGGCTAAAGAATTCTGACGCTGCGGGCTACGATAGCCTTCCAGTAAAACCAGTTCATATCCATGCTGCTCACGCATGATTTTAAATACCATCAGTAGACGTTGTTTATAGCGTGGGTTCATTTTGTGCCACTTACGATCAGCCGTTGCTAAATTGTCATGTGAATGAGTTGAATGTACATCCTGAATACTCGGATCGTAACTCGAAGCGCTGGCTTGAATAGAATTATTATTAAAATCCGCTTGCTCCAGCAGACTTGCTTCAACTATGGCCGCAGCAACTAAGGATTCTTCGATCTCTGGTGGCGGAGACAAAATTTGTCCATCAAGTAGGGCATAAATTTGTGGATCCGATTGTCTTAAATAATCCGCTTCAATTTTAGTGGGCGTGACTGGGCTGGTAAAAGCAAACATTAAGATGCTGGCAAATAGAAGTAGACCCGCAACCAATATCCACCACTGCTGAATATACCAATGCGATTGCAATTGCTCGGGCGCAGCAGCATGATTTATATGCTGTGCAAAATGACGAGCGGATTGAAATCTTTGTTTTCCCTGAGGAATTAACCCAACTAAAAAACTTGCTAATTTTGCTCTAAGTTCATAGGACAGTGCTAAACTTAGCCCTAGTGCCAGGATTAGAAAAAGTGAAAAAAGAGCGTAAATCATAGTCTGATAGTAGCTGGCATTGGGGCTTCGGCGGTACGAGTTGTAATCTTGGTTTGTACACTACCTGTTGGAGATTCTTCAGATTTTTCCACAGTCTGTTCTTTGGCTACTTTGTCGTGATTTTTATCTTTCGGTGCGGCCGAACTTTGCGTTGACGAGTTTTGTTTCTTATTTTCTTTTGGTAAGGGCTGCGGACTAGCACTCTTCATTGATGGTGCAGCAACCGCTTGAGCTGGACGAAGAAAAGCTTTGCTTAATTCATCTTCTTTGGGTTGAGGAAAATCAGAAGGCGGCTCAGTTACATTTGAAGGTTGAACACTTTTAGAAGGGACGACTTTAGTCGCTTCAAAAATAGCTTCGGGTTCCCGCGTCGGGGCTTCATTATCGACTGAGGGTTCAGTGACATCGACGCTAGAACTTTGACTAACCTGTATTGAATCATTTTTTTGTTGTGTAAAAAAGTAAGTAAAACCAAGGGTGGCCATCAATACGACACCACTCAAAAAACCACCAAACGCATAGGGCATAGGTGAAATATTTTTCTTTTTTGTAGACGTCAAAATTTTGACTGAAGTCCGTTTTTCATGAGCCATGGAGTTAGTTCTTAGGGTAAATGAATAGTAATATGTGCCTGTTCTGTTGGCGTAGAAATGACATTTTCATATGTGGCTAAAGAATTCGTACTTTGCTTTGATAACATATAGCGCAAGCCCGCAAAGGATAAGAGAGCGAATACGATTAGAAAAAGTAAAATCCAGTAAAAAGGAAGTTCACGGTGAATCATGTGTTTAATTTGATCGGGGAGCGATGCAAAAGGAGAAAAGGCTGCCTTTTTTCCCTTCAAATAGTCAATTTCATCGCCCACACGTGCGACCAAATGGTTTAAATTTTCTATAGACTCAATACGATATCTACCATGAAAACCTAGAAGCATGCAGTAATGATAAACTTCAAGTGCGGCTAATCGACTATTTCCTTTACGGCGTAACTCTTCTAAAATTTCGAAAAAACGATAACCCGCAAGTTGCGAGCCGAATAAACTAAGCTGTAAGGGACTGATTAACCAACTATTTTGTAGCTCGAAAAATTGTGCATCTTGCTGAGTCACAATGGTTTCATCTAATAATGCACAGTAAGCATATTTAGCATCTTGAATGTCATCTGATGAAAATTGTAATTTTCGGGCTTGGTTTTCAAAACGGTTGAGTAGGGCAATGATTTTTTCGCGAAATTCTGTCGAACTACTTGGTATATATTTGTTTTTTAATAAAAATACAATATAAAAACCATCATGGAGTAAGTCGACCAAGTTGTTTGTACTGGTGACTTTGGCGGTCATGGGCTGAGTAATTGAACCAATTCCAATTTGTCCATCATCAAAAAGTGAAGGGGCATTATTCATGATTCATTTCCTTAGCCATTCATCACAGCAATCAATTCAACAGCAATATCTTGGAAACCTGCCGGAATATAAATACAAATCGACTCGGCATCCAACATACGTTGGTATAAGTCATTATTTGGTTCAATTTCAAAGTAACTCACACCAGATCGCACTGGAATAGCGGTTGGAACCTGCATTAAATGATGCAAAGGAACTGCAGGTAGTGCGGCGATGACGCGTTGTTCAACATCTACGGTATTGCCCACTTTAAAGCGTAACGGAACCAATTGAATTAGTTCGTGACTTTGCATCATGCTGCTAGAAACAGCCAAGTAAAGTCTTGAATCTCGAGTAATTTTGTCTGACTCTAAACTGCCTAACCAGTAAGATGGTCGCGTTTCTTTCAATTGAATGCTGATATAGCGGTTTGAAATAATCGTATCTAATAACTCACGTAGAATGACATCGAGCTGACTAAAACTTTCTTGTAAATTATGATGTTGGTAGCGAGGTAAATGATCAACCTCATGAGCCGTTGAAAAGGTCAGTAATGAGCCTGTTAAACGTAATAATTCAAAAAACAGTCGCTCTGGATGGATATGTGGATATTGCAATAAATGATTCAACGTCGCGTGTGCTGTGTTGAGTGCATTGACCAACCAAAATGACACAATGTCGCCAGAGCGAAACTCAATCAGCTTTTGCTCATTTTCTCGATTATTACTTTGAATGGTCTTAATTTTCGCTTTGATGACATTTAAACTGCGTTTCAAACTCGAGATAAGATTTTCAGAAGATTCGATATGCAAGATAGGCGGAATAAAATGACGATCAAATTCAAATTGACCTGAGCTTTGACGTTTAATTTTTGCTAAAGCTAAATACAAAAAACCATCCAGCTCTTGATTCGGTTCTACGTTCGCCTCTAACAAGCGAAACTCTGCACGGCGGCGCAATAAGGTGATATCTGCTGCAGTTGCATCTGTAAATAAATCGTGGGTTGAGGTCAGGTAAGAGTGGTAGCGACCGAACTGCGCACTATTTTCAGCGCTCACATTTTTCTTATTGGCTTGTACAATCGGCAAGGCTAAATAAACTAGGATTTCGCCACGTAAATTCAGTTCATCTAATAACACTGGCTC
>CAACWC010000344.1_pt1 | contig 13800 bp, 10 predicted proteins | sample 2275511 | NCBI WGS metagenome assembly CAACWC01 (sample SAMEA5312443, study PRJEB27640) | indoor metagenome | biome: indoor environment; feature: controlled; material: polymer antistatic dissipative epoxy resin | place: Italy | collected 2014-05-27 | reverse complement strand
TTGCGCTCATTGTACTCGCTGTCGCCATTGCTTTCGCATCGATCCACCCCCTTGAAGTCAGCTCTTATATTCTGCATCAGGTCGGAACCGTATTCATGTTGGTGACGCTGATCATTTGTCTTTATAAAATGGGGCTCAGCTTAATCAGTTTTATGCTATATATTGGGTTTTTGCTGATTCATATACTCGGTGCGCATTATCTATATTCTTATGTGCCCTATAATGAATGGTCTATGCAGTATTTAAATCTAGACCTCAACCAGAGTTTCGGTTGGACGCGGAATATGTATGATCGCTTTGTACATTTAGCGTACGGTTTGCTGCTCTACCCGTTTTTCTACCGTCTGTTTCAAGTGTGGCTGCCTCAACTTTCTAAACTCACCCTATTCTTGCTGGTCATTCAATTTGTGATGGCAAGTAGCCTCATTTACGAATGGATTGAATGGTTTATTGCGATGGGCTTATCGCCTGAAGATGCTGAAAACTACAATGGACAACAAGGTGATATTTGGGACGCGCACCAAGACATGCTTTTAGCCACAGTTGGCGCAATCATCACAGGCATAGCCTGTCTATTGAAAAAGTAGTCATTTTGTCTACCATAAAAAATAACGACAGGACTCATTCAAGTATAAGTGATTTGTACATCAGTTTTAAAAAACAAAAAAAAACACCACGTCAGGCGTGGTGTTTTTAACTCTCTTAGTCTTTCGCAGACTCATCTGTTGGCACTTCAGTAATTCGGCCACCGCGAGCAAGGAATGCCGCAACTTCGTCTTCAAGTGCTTGGCGTTGTTTTAATTTTGCAGTCACCGTCAGTGTTTCAGCTTCGGCAACATCACCATCACTTACAACATTATCAGAAGAATCTGATGCGCCTTTTTCCGCTGCTTGAGCTTCATCTTCGTCGACTGCTGAGTCTTCTACATCATCATAATCATTTGAATCAGTCATCTTAATCTCCCCACAAATGACATTTTAGGTTCCCATGAATTACTGGTTTCCAATTATGTTGAAATTTAACAAGCTCTCAGCCTTTCGCATAGTCTTATTCAACGGAAAATCGTATCTTTTTTAATCAAAATCGTAATCTTATTTTACGACTGCCTAAAAAATAACACTTCCGTTCTTAGACAGCATAACGCGTCTCTTTGAGCAACCCTAAACCATTGGCCTGTGCCATAAAAGCATCTTTTAATACAGGCAGTTTTTCAACCTGTTTCAAACCAAAGTTTCGTGCCCACACCACAGGAAAGAGTTGTGTGGTTTCCATCCAACCGATGGCAGACATGCTATGCATCATGGCATCATTTTGTCCTTTACGGCGGTGTTCATAACGCTTCAGTGTTTGCTCATGTGCCCACGCGCCACGTGCTAGATCATGTAGTAATACATCACACAGTACAGCCGCATCAAGACAACCAATATTCACACCTTGCCCCGCCAACGGATGAATCACATGAGCCGCATCACCAATTAAAGCCAAGCCTGCTTTAACATATTGCTGTGCAGCACGTGCTTTGAGTGGGAAAGTGGCACGAGGTGTCGCTTCCAACACTTCGCCTAACATGTGATGACTTTCTCGCGTTAACAGCTGGGTAAATTCAGCATCTGAAAGTGCAGCATATTCTTCTGCATAATCATCGGGGAGCGTCCATACGATAGATTGCCAATGCCCTGCTTGCTCTGGCTGTAAACTCGCCATTGGTAAAAATGCTAAAGGTCCCATTTCTAAAAAAATCTGATGTGCAACGTGTTGATGAGGCTGTGCCGTGCGAATGGCGCAGCTTAAACCAGCCTGTTTGTAATCCAGCACATCGATATCGATAAACGCTTGTTCCCGTACAAAAGAGTTTGCACCATCTGCACCAATCACCAGTTTGGTTTTCAACACCGTACCATCGGCCAAATGGATATACCACATCCCAACACCTTCTTCTACACGGGCAACTTTAACCTGAGTTCGGTAATCGTTGAGTACAGCAAGCATCTGCTGTTGAATCGCTAAATTAAGCAAACTTGGCTCAACCATAGAACCGAGTGCTTGTTCGCCTTGTGGTTCCTTCTTGGACGCATGACCAAAGTTAATTTCACCATAGCCATTTTTATTCCACACCTGCATGCCACTATACGGCATCTGGCGGGCAATCTTGTCCCAAACATCAACGGTTTTAAGCAAGTGTATCGTCGCTTGACTGAGTGCCAAGACACGTGGGTTTGCAACACTCAAGGTTTTTTGTTCATCTAAAATAGGTGCAGCATCCAGTACGGTAGCTTGCACACCGCCTTGCGCCAAAAGCAAGGCGGTCAGTCCACCAACCAAACCACCACCAATAATCACCACATCTAAAACATCAGTTTGAACATGACTCATGCTTTTAGTCCCATGGCATAGTTGGCAACGAGCGGTTTAATGCCTGGAATCGTATCAAACGCGACCAAACCAGTATTCCGAATAAACTTTAAGATTGGATTACTGTTGCTAAAACCTCGTACCACCGAATCACAGAACTTAATTACGCGTTGTTGATCGGTCAAACGTGAAGCCTCATAAGCTTGCAGCATTTCGGCATCGCCCAAATCGGCATTTTGCGCAATTTGCTCCGTCAAATAGCGTACTAAGACGTGTGCATCTCGCATACACAGGTTAAAACCTTGCCCGGCAACGGGGTGAATGGTATGCGCGGCATTGCCCATTAACACCAACCGTCCTACGGCCTGCTTTTCTGCTAATACTTGTGACAATGGAAAACTAAAACGCTTACCTGTTTTTTGGAACTTTCCTGCACGGTCGCCATAAGTTTCTTGCAAAGCATCTAAGAAATGCTGGTCATTTTCATCGCCCAACCATTCACCTTCTGTGCCTTTTTTCACAGGCCAAACCACGGAACGACGGTATTCTCCAGGAAGAGGTAATAATGCCAATGGCCCTAAGCTACTAAAACGTTCAAAACCCACATGGTTGTGCGGTTTTGAGGTTTGTACCGTGGTCACAATAGCGACTTGATCATAATCATGCTCCGAAGCACCTATTCCTAAGGCTTTACGGCAGAATGAATCACGTCCATCTGCAGCAATGACAAGTTTTGCTTGCAATGACAGTTGTTCTTCTCCACGACTCGCTTCTATGTATGCCATATCGGCATCTTGGGTCAGTTGGGTGACTTGTACACCATCAATCAGCTCAATAAATGGTTGTTTTTGAACTTCCGTCAGTAGTACACGACCAAGCCATGCATTTTCTATGACCTGCCCAAAGCTTTCGACTTTTTCTTGTTCTGCTTTAAGACGCGCCTTACCAAAGCTGCCTTGTTCGGTGATATTCACTTCTAAAATAGGCGTTGCATGTTCTTGTAACGGGCTCCATAAACCTAGTTCTTGGTAAATTTGAACTGTACGACGTGACAAGGCGCTGTTTCGTGCATCAAAACTAGAATGGTATGGTGCAAGGTTTACATCATCATAATTTGGGTATTTGATCGCCTCTAAAAGCTTCACCGCAATGTTTTGTTTGGCTAACATCAACGCCAGACTGAGTCCGACCATACCACCACCGACTATGATGACTTCTTGTTGCATGCTTCTATCCTTTTTATGGCGTACTTAAAGTCAAAAAACTTCAAATACCTATAAGTTTTAATAGATTTATATTACATCAAAGATTTTCTTTTTTATAATGAAATAGGCAATTGTTGGTTGGAGTTGAACTAGAATGATACATTATTCAAATTATTCCGAACTTGATAGAAGCTCATTCAACCGTTTTTGCGCATCTTCATTAAAATTACTAGCAGCTTGATAATACCAACGTTTTGCAATTTTTAAATCTATATCGAAACCATTTCCATACTCATACATCAAGCCAAGCTTATAAGGTGCAACAGCATTTCTTTGCTTTGCTGCTTTCCGATATAAATTTGAAGCTTCCATAAAACTTTGTTCAACCCCTTTGCCCTTTTCATACATTTCACCAAGAACAGTTTGTGCATCAGCATTGCCTTGAGCGACGGATTTATTTATCCAAAACAATGCTTGCAGATAATCTTTTTGTACACCTTTACCACCAAGATAGAGTAGACCTAAATTAAGTTGCCCAAATTGATCTTTCTTATCAGCAGCTTGTTGATACCAATATTGTGCTAGAGCATAATCCTGAATCAATCCTTCCCCATTTTCATACATCTTTCCAAGCTCATTCTGAGCCACCACATCTCCACTTTGTGCACACTTTAAAATTCGGTCATATGCAGGAATCTTTTTATAATCAATCGTCAACGATTGATTAATTTTATAGTCACAATCAATGACATCAAAACCTAAATAGCTTTCGAATAGCTCAACCAACAATCTGCGAGCCAAGGCCGTGTGATACATTGACTGATTGTTAGAAGCAATGTGATAGTACTTAAAATAGTCTTCTATAAAGTCGAATGAAGAATCGTAATCTATTATTTTTTCTCTCTTTAATTTACCTTTTTCTAAATATTCACGTTCATAGTATATTGAAAAATTAAACCATTCCTTTTCAAAGTCTTGTATCTCTCCTTCAAAATACAAATCTTCATTTTCTTCCTGCGAAACCCTTCTAACCTCCATATTGTTTTTATAAATCAAATAACTATAACCATCACAGCTATCTACACATTCAAAAAAAATCACCCAATCATTTGAAGGCAAATCTTCTAATAATTCTTGCCATAACTCAGGATCATTGTAAGCAGAATAAAAAATATCTACATTATCGACAAAAATGAAATTTCCACCAATTTCTTGTATACGAATATTTGTATACGAATCAATAATTTCAACTTCATGCTGCATCCATTTATAAATAATAGCTTTTACTTCTTTAATATCACCTTGGAATGGAAACACCATTCCTGTCATTCGAGTACCCATATTTTTTATTTTTACAATATAAAATTAATTAATTTTATATTACTTCAAAGATTTTCTTTTTTATAATGAAATGGATGTTTTTCCGTACTTTCACCCTAAGGCCCTGTTGCCAAAGTTATGCAGATGACAGTTTCTTAAACTTTTATTTCACACAATAGATTTGATGTTGAATCAATATTTCAGATGCTTATTTAATGAGAGTTTAGACGGCCAGCCTTTATAAGTTTTCTATATTAATAAAAGCTCATAAATCTTGAGCCATAAATTTAACCATACGAGATGAGTTATCAGTCATCTATATTCCAATTTTTATGCAATCCGGCCGCTATATTTTCCGTAGAGCTCTTGCTCAAGAAGTACAAAATAAAACTAGCCCTCTTAGCTGTATAGTCCTGTAACTAAATAGCGACTTTATAGCTATATAGAATATTAAAGCTGTTCTCTTCAGTACGTTTTTTTGAATAGCGCGATTCATTAGTCTAGAAAAAATTACCCCATCACAGGATGGGGTAATTTTTGGTTTCAATTAAAGAATTTAATAACGTCACTATGCTTAAATTAAAATATGGTCCTATATAGAGCTTACCAACTAATATTCACACGTCGATTTGGTGTTAAGCATGGCACCATTTCCACCTGTTCAGATACTGCACAGCTTTGATATTCTTCAGTTACACCCTTTGCTTCGATACGAATACGCTCAGATGATATACCTGATCTAACTAAATAATCAGCAACCGTTGAGGCACGCTTTTGTGATAGTTTCTGGGTATAGCCGACATTACCTAAACGGTCAGTAAAACCTGTAATTACCACAGGATTTTGAGATGCCGTAGCTTTGATATTTGTAGCTATACCCTCCAGAGTTTGAGGACCTTCAATAACAGCTTGCTCATCAAAACGATCAAAGTTAAAAAGGACATTAGCATTTCGCTGTGAAACTGTCTCATCAACAATTTGAGTCTCAGGAACAGGTGCTATATTTTCTGAACGCAACATAAGCTCTTCACAAGCTTCACCTTTCCAGCTTAAACGTTCAGATAAGCCTTTTTTGTCAAAATCGATACGTAATTGGCAGCGCTTATAATCTTGTGTGTTCGGCTTGCGGATATCTAAAACATAATTCCATTTTTTAACAAAGAAAAGCCCTTCACTAAAATGTGGATTTCCTAAAATATGACGGAATTGATCCTTGGTCAAAGCAGTGCTTAAACGCGCTACATCTGCATACTCATAACGTTGGACTTGTTTCAAATAACTATTTTCAATTTCTGGAAAGACCACTTCTTGCTGGGTTTGTACTGGTTCAATCTCAGCATAAATTGACATTGTAGTTACAAGCAATACACCACCGATGATGCTTTTAACAATTTTTTTCATAAATCATTGAATCTCTAAAGTTAAATATATAAGGAAGGCTGAAAATAGCCTTCCTTAGTTTTCATCGATTATGTATTAATCAATTACACCGCTGACGCCGATACGGAAACTCGGATCGCCTTCAGAAGCAGCAGCAATACCACCAGTTAATGACCAACGTCCATTATCAGCAGTTTTTCTTAAAGTCACACCTACCGCATTTTCACCACTATGATGAGCTGCAGCGGCTGCATAAGTCCACTTACCTGCTACATAAGGAGCTGTTTCTAATGCCATAGCAGCAGCAATACCAGCATTTGCACGTTTTTCTACACTATCAATACGTTGATTTGTGCTAGTAAATACTTGCTCTAGTTGATCACCTAGATTTGTGATTTTTTGATCAAGTTGATTGTCTCGATTATTCAATGCACTTAAAGCATCGCCCACATTATTATGAGAACCCCCACCGACGTTATAAGTCGGACCGGTATTGGTTTCATAGTTTGCGCCACCACCTAAGTGGTTATAAATATTAGTATTACTTGTATGAAGTTGAGATCCATTAATAGCATCTTTTGAATCTTTACTAATAGACCCATCAGCAACTCCACTCACCTTCTTATTACCAGCATTGATGCCTATATCTTTATCTATAGAAACATCGCCAACGCTAATTTTATTGGTATTTACAGAGTCGAAGTTGACGTCTTTCTTGGTCGCAACATTATAGTTAGTACTACCATCTTGATTGGTAGACTGGCTGACAATAATGTTGTCGCCTTCTGAAACTGTAGTTTTAGCTTTAGTTACATTGTTATTCACGTTATTAATCGCATCATGTAACTGACCACCATTCACAGCATCTTTTGAACCTTTGGCTATCGTACCATCTTCTACATTTGTAACTTTCTTGCTTCCAGCATCGATACCATCTTTGGTTACACTTGGACCACCTTTGATGGTTAAGCCATCATTATTGACCGTTGTATCACCAGTTTGAATACTGCCATCTTTACCTAAATTAAGATCTTTAGCTAAATCCATCTTAATTTGATTACCGTTTTTACTCACTTGGATGTTGCCATCAGTGTTTGTAAAATCAACAGTATCACCATGTTTAACCGCGCTTGAATTTTCTCCATTTGCTGTTAAATTCCAACCTTGATTGGCATTGTCTACTTTAGTATTAATTGAATCAATCGCATCATGAATGGTGTTCTTACCCGTATTACCGACATTAGAAGTCGTTACACTGCCATCAGCATTTAGTAATGTATTACCACCAATACTGTTTTTAATGCTGTTTGCCGTATTATGAAGCTGACTACCATTCACTGCATCTTGTGATGTACTCTTAATATCGCCATTGGCAACATTGGTGATTTTCTTTTTACCTGCGTCAATGCCTTGCGCCGTAATGCTTGGACCATCTTTGATGCTTAAGCCAGCATTGTTAATGAGCGTATCACCAAGCGTGACTGAGTCGAAATTAACGTCTTTTTTAGTGGCAACTTTGTATTCTTTGCTACCATCAGCATTAGTAACATCTGTAACCGTAATGTTATCACCTTCAACAACACTAGTTTTAGCCGCAGCTGCAGCTTTATTGACTGAGTCAATCGCATCATGAATGGTGTTCTTGCCCGTATTACCGACATTAGAAGTCGTGACACCGCCATCAGCATTTAGTAATGTATTACCACCAATACTGTTTTTAATGCTATTTGCAGTATGGTGAAGCTGGCTACCATTCACTGCATCTTGTGATGTACTCTTAATATCGCCATTGGCAACATTGGTGATTTTCTTCTTGCTCGCATCAATGCCCTGAGCCGTAATGCTTGGACCGTCTTTAATGCTGAGGCCGGCATTGTTAATCAGCGTATCGCCCAGCTTAACAGAATCAAAGCTGACATCTTTCTTCGTTGCAACGGTCAGGTTATTCGCTTCACGCTTAATCTCAATGTTTTCACCATCCAAGAATTGAACAGTATCTGAGGCTTTTACTGCACTTGCAGCATCACCATTCGCCTGGATCTTCCAAGTTTGGTTTTGCAAGTTGGCAATATCACCCGTATTGCTAGTAATTTGCTCACCCTGTTTGGTCACAGTTTGGGTCAAATTAGTCACATTTTGATTGGTGCTGTTTAATTGGCTGCCATTGATAGTGTTTTTCGAAGACACGCTGATATCACCATCCGCCACATTGGTGATTTTCTTCTTGCCTGCATCAATGCCTTGAGCCGTAATGCTTGGACCGTCTTTAATACTGAGGCCGGCATTGTTAATCGTCGTATCGCCCAACTTTACAGAATCAAAGCTGACATCTTTCTTCGTCGCAACTTTGTATTCTTTGCTACCGTCTGCATTGGTGACATCGGTAACTGTGATGTTGTCGCCTTCCACAACGCTAGTTTTCGTACCAGCTCCAGCATTTTTTTCAATTGCTTCTGCGATAGAAGTATAGTCATTACCAGCGACATTAAATGGCCCAGTTAACTTGCCATTATCACCTACAGTAACGCCACCACCAATAATATCTGCAGCACTATTTGCAACATTACCCAATACCACATTGGTTCTGTAAAGTTGGCTACCATTAATACCATCAGTGCTTGCAGCACTAATTTGACCAGCCGCAACATTTTTAAGCTGACGTTCAGCTCCAGCAGATCCTAAAGAAACTTGATCGCCCGCCTGACTTGCAGCACCAGCAAATGAACCAAATTTTATGCCATCAATCGTTGCTTCTGTTTCTTTTGTTGCATCAGTATCGGTATTTGATTTTGAACCAATTGCTACAGCATTCGTTTTTGTTACTTTAGAGGCATTACCAATAGCAACACCACTACTTTTTTCTACTCTTGAACCAAAGCCTAAAGCTGTTGATTCTTTTGCATTGGCAGCAATAGAAGAGTTTGAGCCCAAGGCTAAACTTTTTTCAGCGCCACCTTCAACAGATGCCTTACGGCCAATCGCGACAGTATCTCCAGTATTATCACCAATTTTAGAAGCAATACCGATTGCAACACCACCGTCAGAATTACCTGAATTGGCTTTAGCACCAATCGCAACTGATGCATTATCTACATCCGTTTGCGCTTGATCGGCAATTGCCCCTGTGCCAATAGCAACACTGTGCGCCCACGCCCAAGTGTCATTACCAATGGCAACACCACCTTTGTCATCGCCACTATTTGCATTTGCATTACGGCCAATGGCAATACCGTCATTGATGACACGTGAATTTTCACCGATGGCAATACCACCTTGTTGTCCATTACCAGCAGCAACATTAGCAGAACAGCCAATTGCAATTGAGGTTGAGATGCTGGTCACTGCTGAACCACAATTTGGATCAGATATAGCAATAGAATAAGCTGAAGAATCATCACCATTGCCTACTTTCACCGCATATAGTTGTGGTGAAAGTGAAAGTAAAGCTGCAGCTAATAGACTTAAATTAATCGTTTTTTTGGTTTTCACTATTGTTAATTCAGTACTAGAGCTTGCAACCGCTTTAATACGAGTTGACGAATGCCCTTTCGCTGTTGCTAGCTCAGAAACGGCAACCCATGCACCGATTGAAGCGTTCCAAATTACTTTATAAATTTTATTCACACCAACCCGCCATTGTGACATGAGTCACACTAATAAATAATAAAGAGACAAAATCTACAGAAGGTGGGCATTATATTCATTTTTTATAATTTATCTATACTTGAGATATAATTTTTTAATCTTTTTTTTGCATCAAAGCTATTTAATCCTTGGAACTGCCAAGTTAAAGCTGGCTATGAATACCATCAAGTCCATAAACCAGATCTTTCATATAACGGATATTTTGTTAATTTTAGGAATGCTTAATCAAAATAAAATATGCAGTTCAAATCATAGAAGATCATGATTATTTAACATGCATTCTGGAACATTTGGAATCCAATGAAATCCTAGGAATAGTTAGTACCTAAAAATCATTTCAAAATAATTTATACTATTGTTTTAAATATATTATTTTTATATTCACATTTTTAAAAAATCTATTATTTAACTCAAACTAGGTAAATAAATATTACCTTTCGAGGTGAGATTATTGGAGATTTGAATAGAGATAAAATAGATATTAATGACTGGATTTTCAAAAATTGCATTTTAAACAATCAATTTCCAACCTACATAACAGTATAATAAAATCGAATCTTCATCGAATTAGTGCTGATTTTAAAGCTAACAATTCACCTTGTTTAAAATAAACACCTTATAAAAAATAAAAGCCGATCACATGATCGGCTTTTATACAGTAAATGATATTTATCGTGCCATTAACGCTTCAATCTCTTCTACCGACTTCACCACTTTCGTAGTCAAATTCAGTGGACCGCTTTTGGTTGCTACAATGTCATCTTCAATACGAATACCAATGCCACGCCATTTCACATCAACCGTTTCATCATCAGGTGCAATGTACAAGCCCGGTTCAACAGTCACCACCATGCCTTCTTCATAGGTACGCCACACACCTTCTTGCTTATATGAACCGACATCGTGCACATCCATACCCAACCAGTGCCCTGTACCATGCATATAAAACTGACGGAAACTTTCCTTTTGGATAATTTCTTCAATATCACCTTGCATAATCCCCAGATCAAGTAGACCTTGGACTAAAATACGCACAGCAACATTATGTGGTTCTTTATACGAGTTGCCTACACGCACTGCGTCAATTGCAGCAAGTTGTGCATCAAGCACTACATTATAAAGAGCTTTTTGCTCAGGGCTGAACTTTCCATTGACGGGGAAAGTACGGGTGATGTCGGAAGCATAGTATTCATACTCACACGCTGCATCGATCAGCACCAAATCGCCATCTTTTAGCTCTTTGTTGTTCTCTACATAGTGCAAAATACAAGCATTTTCACCACCACCGACAATGCTGTTATACGACGGCACGCAGCCATTTTGCCCAAATACATAATTAAGCTCAGCTTCAAGAGCATACTCCATCATACCGGGCTTAATGGCTTGCATGGCACGAGTATGCGCTTGTGCGGAAATATCAGAAGCTGTTTGCATCAATGCAATTTCTTGTTCTGACTTAAACAAACGCATTTCATCTAAAATACGGTCTAGCTGTATCACTTGTGCAGGTGCAGCAGTCCCACGACGTGACTCACCATTGGCAGTCGTGATCCATTTTGCTACACGCGCATCAAATTCAGGCTGTTGCCCAATACGATAGAATAATTTTTCTTTGCTTAAGAGTTTTTCAATGATTTCTTCATCTAACAAATCTATCGCATACGCTTCGTCAGCTTCATATTCTTCTACCGCCCCATCCACACCTGCGCGGTAACCATTCCAGATTTCCATCTCGCGGTCACGCTCACGGCAGAACAAACTGTAGCTGTAACCGTCTTCATCGTCTTCGGCAAAGGTTTCAATGACTGCCACGGCTTCGGGCTCAGCAAAACCAGTTAGATAAAAGAAGCTGCTATCGGTACGGTATTTATAGTCTGCATCACGATTACGCATCGCCACTGGACTGGTTGCAATAATGGCAATACTGTTCGGACCCATTTGTGCAGCCAAACGGTCACGGCGTTCCTGAAAATCCACTTGCGTTAGTTTCATGTTTGATCTGTCTTTTTTATACCAAAGAATAAAGTTGCCACGCGCACCCTATCATGTACGCGCAGCAAGTCTTATGCCAATCAGCTTGGGCGATGCGGCGTAAACATTTCTACAACATTGTTCGCTTCTGTTACAGAACGGTCGATTTGTTGCTTGTTATGAAAGTGTTTAAGCAGCGAACTTTCCTCTACCGCAATCTTTTTGCGGCCTACAGATAAGCTCACAGGAATTAAACGTACAAACTCGTATAATTCTTGATAGCTTTGTTCACCCTCTTCATCATCATCGGTTTCTTCAAACTCAACTGCCGCGACATCTTGTAAATGTTCGATCAGTTCCATTTCATCTGGGCGAATATGACCAGACGCCAAACCAAAGCCCAGCACTACGCCTGCGCACCAATCAGCCAAAGCTTGTACACGGTCTGCCAGCGTATGTGTGTCATCGGGAAGTAATGGTAAATAGTCCAATTCATCGTCAGAAAGTGCATGTGCGACATCTTCTGCTTCATCGGCTAACAACGCCAAAGCTTCTTCGCTTAACTCTGGAATTTCCAAAGTCGTGAGGATGTGTTGCCACTCTTCACGGCTCGGTGCCTGAGTTACACAAATGATACCTGTGAGTAAACCATGTAACTCACTTGGGCTAGAAATCTCTTCAATTTTAGAAAAATTTGGCTGCCATTCTGACCAACCTGAAATATCGTCTTGCATTCGTTTATCCAATCTCTATACTTCTTATATATTACCTTTGTTTGCAGCACTGTGCGACCACGATATGTTAGAAGAATTACAGCGTCTACAGGCGCATATTGGCGTTTTAAAAACGCGACTTGCTCATTTTGAAAGTGAAAATAGCACTTTAAATGCAGCTAAACTGGATGCTGAAGAACAGCACCGTTCTCAAGTTGTGCAAAAAAATGGCTTAATTACCCAGAAGCAAGAACAAATTGATGATTTAACTGAGCAATTAAGCAGCGCTCAGACCCAATATCAACACTTAAACACTGATGCGACTGCTTTGGCCGATCGGTATAGTCGTTTGGAAAAAAGTTGTACGGATTTAAAAAATCGCTTTCAGGAAATCTTGGCTGAACGTAATGAATTACGTGCAATTAAAGAAAAAATGAACAATGATCAGCGTCAAGCTCAGCAAGAAATCCAAGCACTTCAGCAAGAACGTGAAAGATTGTTACAAAAAAATGAGCATGCCAAAGCTAAAGTCGAAGCCATCATCCAACGCTTGGCTGTTTTAGGCACAGAGCAAGATCATCACGCGCAAGAAATTCAACAACTTGCCCACCCTACTGAAGCTGGCGAGGAAGTTTAATCATGAGCGAACCAATTACCGTTGAATTACGTGTCTTAGGCCATAGCTTTCGTTTAGTCACAACGGAAAAAGAAAAAGCTGACCTTGAACGTGCAGCCCTGCTTTTAAATGATAAATATGATGAATTTCGCCGTAAAGCGCCGCGTGTAGAACCCAGTAAAATTATCATTATGGTGGCACTAGAGTTAATGCAAGAAGTGTTGTCGATGAATAAAACACTGCAAGAGTATGCACACGCAGAACGATTACTGGCAAATATTATCGATGATGTTGCGGAACTTGTTTAAACTCGACTTAATTGAATAAAGTATCAACACTTACTCCAGTTGTTTACAGTTCGTAGCGGTGTATGAGTTGCCATCAGCGTGAGATTCGTTATACTTAAGGCAACTCTGAGGTGTTCGCCAGCGGGTCTATTCCCCTGCCGATACTTAAACTTATGGATGTGTTCTGTATATTTAGAGTGTATGCCCACTTTCATGTGGGAAACCCAGCAAGTATACGTCGCGTCCACCTTGAACTCATCGGGTTCAGGGTAACGACACATGCAGCGGCATCTTCGGAGTACTTTATTTA
>CAACWC010000128.1_pt1 | contig 13858 bp, 9 predicted proteins | sample 2275511 | NCBI WGS metagenome assembly CAACWC01 (sample SAMEA5312443, study PRJEB27640) | indoor metagenome | biome: indoor environment; feature: controlled; material: polymer antistatic dissipative epoxy resin | place: Italy | collected 2014-05-27 | reverse complement strand
ATCTCTTACATTTGAGACTGAATGTAGTTTTGCAGACCAATCAACTCGATTAAACGTAATTGTTTTTCTAACCAATAAGTGTGGTCTTCTTCAGTATCTGACATTTGCTGACGTAACATGTCACGGGTAATGTAATCACCCTTTTCTTCACACAATTTTACGCCTTGCGCTAATTTTTCACGTACATGATATTCAAGCTTTAAATCGGCTTTTAAGCATGAAACCACATCTTCACCAATTTCAACGTCATCACGTTGCATATTCGGTGTGCCTTCCAAAAACAAAACACGGCGAATGATCGCATCCGCATGCTGTGCTTCTTCTTGCATTTCATGATCGATACGTTCAAAGATTTTGCTCAAACCCCAATCTTCATACATACGTGAATGAATGAGATATTGATCGCGTGCAGCCAATTCTCCACCGATCAACATATTTAAGTAGTCTACGACTTCAGGATTGCCACGCATTTCAAAATCTCCATTCTCTAATGCAACTATTATGGACACATTTAATTCACTTTGCAAAAGATAAATTATGTAAGTTTATGATTTTTATAAAATTAAAATGAGAAACATACGCATTTGCAGTATGAATCATCAAAATAATAGTTATAAAAGAAGCCTTTGCAAAACTCCATCTCTTTTACAAAGGCTTTTTAGGCTTGAACAGCCCTGTGCTTCATTTTGTAATCATTAAAAATGCTTCTTATTTCAGCCTTGGAACGGTATTCATTCTTTCACTTGTTCTGAGCAACGGCCCAAAGAGAACCCACTTCTGCGGACTGGACTCGGGCCTGAGCTTGGCGATAAAAACGGAAAAATAACCCTGCAAAAAGAATAGCAAAGACGTCAATCCACCATAAAGAGGAAGAAGATGACCATAGTCCAATCTCAGGTAAGAGCAGTGCTATAGCAGAAGTCAAAGGCATGAGCAGTAAAACAATCACAATCGACAGCAGTAACGTTGGTAAAGCTCGTGCCGCACCCAATACGAAGCTAAGCATTAAGCTGAAAATAAAAATCGCATAATAGATATACATAAACCATGCGTTGATGCTGTGTAGTTCAGGACTGAGTACATAGGCCCAGCGTCCGATCAACATACTCATAACAATGCCAAAGACCGTTCCCAAACATGCGCCTATGGTTAAGTTTGCGATGAATTGCACATCCTTACGCTGTGCAGGTGGTGCTAAATTTGGATTTTTTTGTCGCTTTATACGCGATTCAATCCACAGAATATTGCCTGAGTAAAATAAAAATGCTCCGCCCAGACCCAAGGCCAAATACAACCAACGGGTAAAATCTCCACCATAGTTACCAAAGTGCAAACTGAACATGGATCTAATCAGTTGATCTAGACCAGAACTTTGGGTATTTAAATTGGCTGTACTATAAGGTGCAGGCTGATAAGGATTGAAAAACATCACGTCGAAGTTATCACCACGTAACATCTGATCTGGACTATATAAACTGACGCGTGCCGATGCCTTGGCGGGTTGGTCTAGATTGTTAAAGCTTACAGACGAGACCTCATAGCCCTGCGCTTGCTGCTGTACCTGTAAGAGTATTTTTTCAACATCCAGTCGAGGAACTGGATCTACAATCTGCACCGCAGCGGGACGTTCAAACAATGGTTTGCCTTTGGACACCAACTGCCCCAAGCCATCATAAAAGAGATCATGAAATGCAAAAACAATCACCGTCACACTAATCAAAATATGAAACGGTAAACTGGTAATGCCAATCACATTATGCGCATCGAGCCAAAAGCGTTTTTTGTTCTTGCCTTGCCGTATCGCAAAATAGTCTTTGACCAATGTCGGCAAGAGGATGATTAAACCTGTCATTAGCGCCAAAAAATATAAGACCGAAACCACACCCATCACATAAACACCGAGTGTATGATGCCCAAGCATCCCTGGAATGCCTGCCGTTTCGTGCAGTTGTTCAATCAACCAACCCAGTTTAGATAAGTTTTCTTGTTCAACCTGTAAAGTCCCATCTGGTTTCAGTGTTGCTAACATCGCGCTTTGATCGGTATCAAAGGCATGATCATCATGTGCTTGACTTTGCGCAGGTTGCCACTGAATCGGGGCATAATGAAACTCTTTGGAGTTTAAATTGATCTGGAAACTTTTTTGCGCTTCAGGATACTGCTGCTGTACCTGTGACACCAAATCGTTATACTGATGGAATTCAACCGTATTTAAACTTTGTTGCGGTGGCGTTGCCCACTTACTCAAATCATGCTGAAACATACTCAGCCCACCTGCAAAAAAGCAAATGAACAAGAGAATGCCTGCGCAAATTCCTACCCACGTATGTAACTCTTTGGCCAGTCGGAGAATATCTGTACGTACCTTCATGCTCTATTCCCCTCTGAGCCAAAATACGAGTGTGTAAGCCACAACATTGAAAAACAGATAAATCACAATGGACTGCCATCCGCGTGGAATAAAATAGGCCACAAAAAATAACGGTAGCCAAATCCAAGGAATCGACCACATCCCTAACTGTGGAGCAAGACTACGATACTCAGATTGCAGTCCCCACACCGTGATTAATGCAGCTAAAGCGAAAGCTAGGCTAAGTCCAAGGACTGCGCCCGCAAAGCTTTTCGTCCACCAGTCAGGTTGTATCTTTTGATCGCGTAGTAACCTCATGCGTCAAAGCCCCATGTAATAAAGGAATAAACGGCAGTACTGACCACAACACCAATGGCATCAGTAACCACATCAACACCGCCACCAGTTTTGGTAATACCGCCAATAAAAGAACCAATGCAAAAACAAAACTAATCCACCCGACCCAACGATACTTTTTCGCCACAGTCTGTTTAAGAACTGTTTGGTTAGGATGGGTCAAATACAGCAGCACACAACCACCACAGCACAGGAGTAAACCGAGAAATTTCATCATTGCGTTCAACTTAAATGAGGCAGCATTCAGACATAAAAAAAGCCCACTGCATCGCAATGGGCTGATCATAAAAATTAGAAATCGAAAGTGACGCCAAGTTTATAGGTACGTGCACCACCAACCGTTGCATAGTAAGAGTTGAACACACCTTCCCAGTATTTTTTATTAGTCACGTTATCTACATTGGCTCTAAAGGTAGTATTTACACCGCCAATTTTTGTCGCATATTTAGCCCCCAAATCTACAATCGTATAATCAGGCAGTTCTAACTTATTTGTAGAATCTAAGTACTGCTCGCTAACATAAGAAGCACGACCATTTACACTCAAGCCCTCAACGACAGGTATTTTATAGTCCAGACCTAGCCCCGCAGTAAAATCAGGCGTACCGATTACCGTATTGCCAACTTGAGATGCTGTCCCTGATTTCACATATTCAGCATCGATATAAGCTAAGTTCGCCATCAAACTTAAGTCTTCGGTTAGCTGTCCTGCTGTTGAAAGTTCGATACCGCGTGAACGCGTTTTGGCATCATCTGTTGTTATTTGAGTATTACCATTGACGTCAGCTTGAGCAAACACTGTAACCATCGTATCTGGTTTTTCAATTTGATAAAGCGCTAAAGTATTGAGCCATGAACCAGCTTGATATTTTGTACCCACTTCATATTGTTTAGTTTGATATGGAGCAAAGGTTTTACCTTTATTCACATCATTAAGCGTTGAATCTATAGTTTTACCTTCAGACAACCCTTCTACATAGCTTGCGTAAAGTGATAAATCTTCTCCAAAAGGCTTAAGCACAATCCCTAGGCTCGGAGATACTTTATCTGAGTTATATGTTGACCTTGAATAAGGCACTAAAGACTCTGTCGAAATATCTTGATAACGCGCACCTAAAATGACTTGTAATTTATCGTCTAGCATCGACATTTGATCGGTTAAGGTATAGCTGACATAACGGTTATCTGCATATGGCCCAATATATGGCTTGGCTGTTGGCATCTGCCCAGATGCACCTACACTTGGGTCATAAAGATTTGTTGTAAACCCATTCGTCGGTAAGATAAAACCTGATGCTCTATTATTATAGTGCTGCCAATAATTGCGGGTTAAGTAATCCGCACGTAAGCCAAGCGTATGTTGAATGGCATCTGTTTCAAACTTCCCTTCTAGACCAAGATTAGCTGCGACTGCATGTTCTTGGTAACCCACTCGATAATATTGTGAACTTGCAGCACCTGTAGCCGCATTTGTTACAATCATCCGCGTACCAAAAATATGTCCCGCATATTCTTTTTCGTTATAGCCTGCACCAGCAAATACTTTTAAATTAGGACTAAATTTATATTCGCCTGATGCTCCTACATATTGGCTATTTTGTTCACCATGAATGTTTGGAAAGAAATTACTATCACCACTCGGCGCATCAATCACTTTTCCAATGGTTCCCATACTCACCATTACAGGTGAACCATTATCCCGCTTGTCTCTCACCGCATAAGCGTCAAAGTTTAGCTTCAACTTGTCTGTTGTATAGTCCAGTGCCACGACACCTGTTGCATTGGAATCATCCATCCCCTCAACGATATGTTCACCTTGTCCATAAGAACCGCTGACACGTACACCAAATTCATTGTTGTCGCCTAAACGTCTTGCAACATCGAAGCCTGACTTATAGTAGCCATCATCTTCATAGCTTGCACTTACACGTGTCAGATCTTGCTTGGCACGTTTGGTTTGTGCCATTACCACGCCACCAACACCACCCGCTGGCGCCATACCAGCTACCAAGGCATTTGGACCTTTAAGTACAGTGACCGAATCAATAATATCTGTCGGAATTCGACCTGTTGGAGCCATGCCATATAGGCCATTGATGTTGTAGTCTTCAAAACCCACAAAGAAACCACGAATCTGAACATTTTCATTTAAATGACCTGAATTGGTCGTTTCACGAATACTCGGATCATTTTTAAGAACTTCAGAGACCGTCGCTGCTTGGCTATCGATAATGGTTTTGGCGGTATATGTGGTGACACTAAAAGGCGTGTCAATCACAGACTTATTCCCTAAAGCACCCAAGTTAGCCGCCTTCGCCAATTTACCATCGGCATAGCCTTGTTGTGATTGCGCTTCTGATTTTAAGGCAGGTAAAACTGAAACCTCCTCTGCAAAAGCAAGCTGTAAACAGCCTCCACCCATCATCAAAAGCCCAACAGAGCTTGCAAGAATTTTCTTAGAGAAGGATTTCATTTTAAACAACACTTATTTTTAATGAGAATCATTATTATATGTAAAATAATTATCATTATTTATTGTATTTTATCATTTGACTTATCTATCTGATCTAAAATACAAATTTAAGGTTACTTCAAAAAATACGTTCTACTCGCTCATTTTCAATACAGTGTGGTGCAATATTATAAAATGACGCATAAGTCAGACACCTGTTCACCCCATAGGCAAAGACTTTCATGGCATTCACGTTTACACTAAGCCAATACTTAAAACAACAATGGGTAATCTATGACAAACTTAGCAACACAAGCACCGGTACTGGTTACAGGTGCATCGGGTTATATTGCCAGTTGGGTGATTCAAAAATTATTAACCCAAGGGTATACCGTTCATGCCACTGTACGTGACTTGAACAAAACCCAAAGCTTCGCGCATTTATCTAAAATTGCAGACAGCAGTGCTGGAACACTGAAACTATTTAAAGCCAATTTGCTCGAACCAAATTCATTTAGAGAAGCGATGCAAGGCTGTGAAATTGTCTTTCATATGGCCTCTCCTTTCGTCGTTACCAACTATAAAGATGCGGTGAAAGACATCATTGAACCTGCTGTTTTGGGTACAGAAAATGTCTTAAACACCGTCAATGAAACCGAGTCCGTTAAACGCGTTATTGTCACTTCGAGTATTGCATCGACCTATGGCGATGCCATTGATATTTTAAAAACAGATCACAATACTTTTGATGAAAGCCACTGGAACACCAGCAGTTCCGAGACCCATCAGCCTTATCCATATTCTAAAGTGATGGCTGAGCGTAAAGCTTGGGAAATGGCTGAGGCGCAAGATCGTTGGCAGTTGGTATGCATTAACCCTGCGTTGGTCTTTGGTCGTTCATTGACACCAAATACACAGTCAGGCTCAATTGAGGTCTTACAACAGTTTACCAATGGTTTGACTTTAGCTGGTGTCCCACCTATGTGGAATGGTGTGGTCGATGTTCAAGATGTTGCTGAAGCACACTTACAAGCAGCATTCAACCCAGAAGCAACGGGTCGTTACATCGTAAGTGGTGGAACTTTAAGTCTGCTTGAAATCGGTCAATTGCTTAAAGCACATTTTGGTTGGAAGTTTCCATTTCCACGAAATGAACTGCCCAAAGCAGCCTTTAAGGTGATTGGTCCATTCATTGGCTTTAGCCGCGAGTTTGTTGAATTGAATATGGGTTATCCGATTTATTTTGATGCGAACAAGAGCCAAAAAGAATTGGGTTTAGAGTATCGAGATGTCAAAAAAAGCCTCGTTGAGCACTTTCAACAATTGCTCGATGACGGTGTCATCAAGCAATATATTCCTTGAAATAAACAACCTAAGTTTGAATTAAATATTTCTCCAGCTTATTGAAGAAATGATCTTGGCGGAGTCTTATCAAGTTCTCACCCCATTTCATCATTAGCCTGCAGTTGGCCCTACTTTTGTTTCGGCAAAAGTAGGCAAAACCATTGTCATCTGCAAAACCTGACCACTTTTTGATGTATCAGAAATATGTCGCAGAAACATTATCTTACTTACACCACGCAGGTTGCAGATGACGTGCCCAAGTATCATATTTCTGATTTAACCTGAGTCAACAATCTAAACCTCTAACTGACCATAACCTTTCATCAGTTGAATAAACTCAGCTTCATTGATCACAGCAATACCGAGCTTCTCAGCTTTATCTAGCTTTGAACCTGCTTTTTCACCTGCAACAACACACTTGGTTTTACTCGACACACTACCACTCACACGTGCGCCCAGTGCTTGTAGGAGCTGCGTTGCTTCATCACGCCCCATCGTACTGAGTGTGCCAGTCACGACCCAACTTTCGCCATTTAGAGGTTGACGACTCGGTGCCACAGGCGCGTCCCAGTGAATACCTGCCGCCAATAATCGGTCTAAAACTTCAAGATTATGTGGTGCTTGGAAAAAATCGACAATCCACTCTGCCGTGATATCCCCCACATCTGGGGTTTTCTTTAAAGCTTCAATGTCTGCGACACGTAGCGCATCTAAAGTTTGGAAGGTATTGGCCAACATACGCGCTGTGGTTTCACCCACCCCACGAATCCCCAATGCATAAATAAATGCAGCCAAAGTAGTTTTCTTGCTATTTTCAATCGAATCAATCAAGTTCTGAACGGACTTCTCACCCATTTTTTCAATGGTTAATAGCTTTTCTCGGTGCTCATGTAGATGATAAATATCAGCCACATCTTTAAGCAGATCAAGATGTAACAATGATTCGACCCAACGATCCCCCAACCCTTCAATATCAAGCGCTTTACGTGATACGAAGTGACGAATTGCCTCGATACGTTGTGCGGCACAATACAAACCACCTGAGCAACGTGCTAAAGCTTCACCTTCGGGCATCACCACTGGCGATTCACACACGGGACATTGGCTCGGGAGTTCAACTTCAGTCGCATCAACAGGACGGAACTCAGGCCATACTTTTTCCACTTTGGGAATCACATCACCACTACGGTAAACACTGACAGTATCGCCAATTCGTACATCTAGGCGGTGAATTTCTCCAATATTATGCAAGGTCACATTTGAAACGGTCACGCCGCCCACAGCAACAGGATTCAAACGCGCCACAGGTGTGAGTGTACCTGTACGCCCCACTTGCCAGTCAATATTTTCAACCGTGGTGAGCGCAGCCACCGCAGGGAATTTATAAGCCGTTGCCCAACGCGGTTCACGACTTAAAAAGCCGAGCTGTTGCTGTTGTTTGAGGCTGTTGACCTTAATCACCATACCGTCAATTTCCACACTCAATTGTGGTCGTTCCGCATTGATTTGTTCATAAACCGCTTGAACTTCTTGAATACTATCGCAGACAAAATGACGCTCGCCAACCGCAAAACCAAACTGTTGCAACCACTCTAGACTTTCCGACATGGTGCTTTGACCATGGTTCGGTTCACACTGCGCAATACCATAAGCATAAAATGCGAGTGGACGCGAAGCCGCAATATTCGGGTCTAACTGACGTAAACTTCCCGCTGCGGCATTACGTGGGTTGGCAAAAGTCTTCTCCCCTTTAGCTTCATTTTCTGCATTGAGCTTTTCAAAACCTGCTTTAGGCATCAAAACTTCGCCACGAACTTCCAGTAGCGTAGGTACTTCGCCCTGATTTGTGGTCAACACCTTCGGCAAGTTACGAATGGTTTTGACGTTTTGGGTAATGTCTTCCCCTGTCTCACCATCACCACGCGTCACTCCACGAACCAGCACACCCTGTTCATACCACAGTGAAATCGCAAGACCATCAAACTTCAGTTCGACATCATATTGAATCGTTTGATTCGGCAAACGTTCTTCTGCACGGCGTGCAAAGGCAAAAAGTTCTTCTTGATTAAACACATTGCCTAAAGACAGCATCGGTACCACATGGGTCACGCTCGTAAACTTCGCCAAAGGTTTACCACCGACTTTATTGATCGGGCTATCTGGCTGAATATACTCAGGGTATTGTTCTTCTAAAGCTTTCAACTGATGAAAAAGCTGATCATATTCACTGTCTAAAATAGTCGGCTGATCCATCACATAATAAGCATGATTATGCTGTGCCAAAATTTGGATCAGTTGACGCATTTGCGCAACGACAGTCGAAGGTTGAGTCATAATTTCACCATAAAAAAGGGCGGTCTTTGTTCCGCCCTAAAAATTGTATTTCTACTGTCTATTATAGAAATCGTTACCACTGCTTTCAATCAGATTAAGCGTCGATTGCTTGTCCAGCACGGTAATCAATCGCCAAATGGCGCCAATGCTCTCGCAGTTGTGGCGTGAACTCTTGGTTGTTTTGGTCATAAACCGTTCCATCGATTTCACGAGCAATCAAACGTGAAATACTGTCCATGGTGTCGAAGGCATTTTGCACGTCACGGTGTGGTAAGGCCAAGAAAAATGCCAAGCCTTTAATTGGATCGGTCGACAGATTTTCCAAGTCAAAACCATCCATGCCTGTATCAGTAATTTGCAACACAGAGAACAGCAATTTGGTTCCATCTTCGTTATAACGATGGAAACAAGACATTTCGCCAAAACGTAAACCATACTTCATTAAAACTTTTAAGGTTTTCTCACCAGACAACGCGCGACGTTCGGGATAAACATTCAGGGCAATAAACGACTCTGCTGTGGCTAAGGCACTTTCATCATCGACAATTTTTTGCTCATACAAATGTGCATCTAAAATGCTGCTTTCATCGTCAAACTCTAAAATTTCGGCTTTTTCGACATTAGCATTTAAACTAAATTCAGCTTTATCCGCTTTTGCTTGGTCATCGACAAGCGAGGAGCTTGCGCTTTCAGTCGTTAATTCCGTTGCATCTGCTACAGCATTTTCAGGAGCGACTGAGTCTACTGCTTTATTTTCTACCTCAGCTGATGCATCCAAACTTAGTTCAGTACTGCTGCTTTCGAGCACACTGTCTGCATCCAAAGCTTTCGGTTCGGCTTTTTCAGGCAGTGTCTCTTCTACAGAGCTTTCGTTTAAAGTCGGCTCTTTACGTTCAGCCTCTTCAACTGATGCCGTTTGCAGTTGGTCACGTACGTGACGCGGGATAATCGGTTTTTGACTGTCAGCATCGATATGCAATGCGGACTCAAGTGAAGGCGCTGCATCTGCCGGCTTTCGAAAAATCATTCGAACCCCAAACAGCATAATGATCACTGCTATGACGATACCAATAATTGTTGTGTATTCCATCTTATTAGGCCTCCGCGACTAAACCGTATTCTTTTGCCTGTTCTAAATTTACAGTCACTAACTTTGATGTTCCCGGTTCAGGCATCGTAACACCTAACAAGTCGGTCGCCATCGTCATTGCGAGTTTATTATGGGTAATGTAAATGAATTGCACCTGTTCAGAAAGCTCTTTTACAAGATTACAAAATCTTCCCACGTTCGCATCATCCAAAGGTGCATCAACTTCATCCAAAACACAAAATGGCGATGGATTGAGACGGAAAATCGCAAACACCAAGGCCAACGCAGTCAGGGCTTTTTCTCCCCCTGAAAGTAGCGCCAATGAGCTATTGCGTTTGCCTGGCGGACGGGCCATGAGCTTAACCCCTGACTGCCAGTCATCTTCTAAAGTCAGACTCGCTTCTCCGCCATTGAAAACTTTCGGGAACAGATCTTGTAGTTCGGTATTGACCCGATCAAAAGTGCTCATGAACAATTTACGGGTTTCTTGGTCAATACTTTTCATTGCAGCACGCAACTGCTCAACGGTATTTTCCAAATCTTGAATTTGATGGCTCAACTCTTCAAAACGTTTAGACACGTCTTCATATTCTTCTGAAGCCGCCAAATTCACTGCACCCAATTTCTCAAACTGCTGCTGCGCTTTTTCCAAAATCTGTTGATGGCTGCTGATCTCAATGTTCAAACCCTCAATAGCTTCAACATTCATCTCTTTCAGCTGTTCAGAATAATGTTGTAAGTCTGACTTTGCCGCTTGCCATGCCAAACGCTTCTCTTCTAACTGGGTTCTCAGCTTTTCATCTTGTTGTTGCTGTTGATGACGGTGTTCGGTCAAACTTTGCTGGCGCTCTTGCACTGCATTCAGTTCAACTTGCCATTCAGACCATGTCTTTTGCAGCTTTTCAGTAATCTGTGCTTGTTCGCTAAACTGGCTTTCCAATGCAGGCAGCTCAAGTTGTACAGGGTCAATAAACTTTTTGGCCTGCTCCATCTGTGACAATATTTGCTGATACTGCGCTTTTAAGAAAGTACTGTCTTTTTCTAACAGTTCAATCTGCTGTGTGGTTTGCACCGCCTGACGACGCACCATTTCAAGTGCTTGCCAAACCTGCTGCGCCTGCTGCTGGCTATCATCCAGTTGCTCAGTCAAAGACTCCACTTGGAACTGCATGGTTTTGTAGTTTGGCAAGTTTTGCTCGAGCTTAATATTCAATGCATGCAGATCAATCTCCAGATCATCTTTTTGCATGGCATCTTCTTCAAGCTGACTGTCTAACTGCGCCAGTTGATTGGCCAATTGTTGCTTTTGCACTTCAAAGGCTTGGTTGGTACTTTGCACTTTGGCAATATTCAAATCAATCTGCTGCGTCGCTTGAACTTCTTTTTTCAACAGTTGTTGATCCGCTTTTAACTGTTCATCCACCGCTTGGACTTGAGTACGAAGCTCGGTAGTTTTCGTTTCAAGCTGGGTCAGAAGTCCCGTTTTTTCAGCAAGACTCTGTTCAATTTCATCTAAACGAATCCGATGGCTTAACGCACCCTGTCCAGCTTGGCTTGCTTCGTCATAATCCAAACCAATCACCCAGTCCACGCCGACATGGTAACCGTCTAAACTCAGAAGAGACTGACCATCTTTCAATTGCTTTTGCAGCGCTAGGGCTTGTTTTAAGTTGGTGGTCACACCCACCTGCTGCCACAAAGAGGATTGCGGCGATTCAATCCAACTGGCTAGGCTATCGCAACCTGCAATTTCGATCAGTTCAACATGCGGCTGAGGCGTTAACTGACGTGCAACGGCATCGGTGAATGCATCGCTGTTGTCCAAACAATGCGCTGAAAGCCATTTGGCTAAGAATTTTTCGACCAGCACGGCATGGGTTTTAGCCGCATCTTTAAGCTGCAGCACATGCATCAACTGTGGATGATCACTATTTTTTAAGGCACTGACTTTGACCAAAAGCTGCTTTAGATGCTTCTGCTCGGCACTTAAAACCTGTATATCTGCTTTGTGCTGATTCAACTCAGTTTGAGCAGCTTGATGTTGGATACGCAAATCATCCAGCTGCAACTGCACCTCAATGATACTTTGCTCACGTTGTAACTGCTGTGTCTCAGCATCTTGCTTGGCATGTAACAGTTGATCAATCGCATCCAACTGGCTTTGGTTTTGAATTTGCGCCGCTTGCTGCTCTAAAATCTGCTTTTGCTGTTCAAAGCGTAAAATATTTTTGGCCAACTGTTCACTTTGCGCCAACATTTGCGTTTTTTGTTGCTGCTGTTTTTCAACCAAACTTTTGACTTGTTCAAACTGTTGAAGCAACTGTTGCTGCTGTGCTTTTAAATCCGTTAAACCTTGGCTTTGCTGTTGGTTTTGACTTTCTTGCTGTTGTAACTGTTCGGTATGAAGCTCATTTTGTTCGTGCAAACTTTCCAGTTGCAGCTCGATCAGTTGCATACGTTCTTTAGTTTGCGCCTTCTGCTGTTCAAGCTGTGCCAAAGTGGTGGTGTTTTGCTGGAATAAGCTCTGCTTTTGTTCCAAAGTCATTTTCAGCTCAGCCAGCTTTTTCTCTGCCTGTTGCCACTCACTCTGTAATGGCGTGGACTGCTGAATCAGGCGTTGAAATAGCTCACTGGTTGACGTCAAATCATGCTCTAAAGTCGTTAACTCTGAACGCACCAGCTTAAACTGCTCACCTAAATCATTCATGTGCAGCGTATATTCTTGCTGTAAACGGCTGCTTTGTTCGCATTGAAAAGACAAGACTTCGACTTTAATGGTGCGAATTTGGCTTTCCAGTGTTTTGTACTGAATCGCGGTTTCAGCCTGACGTTTTAAAGTTTTTAACTGTGATCTTAACTCGGAGGCAATGTCTTCTAAACGCGATAAATTTTGCGTGGTGTGATCCAAATGCAATAAAGTTTCACGGCGACGTGCTTGATAACGCGAAACTCCTGCAGCTTCCTCAATAAAAACCCGCATTTCTTCAGGTTTTGCATCGACCAAACGGTTGATCATGCCCTGTTCAATAATCGAATAAGAACGTGGCCCTAAACCTGTACCCAAGAAAATGTCGGTAATGTCCCGACGACGGCATTTGGTGCCATTTAAAAAGTATTCAGACTTGCCATCTCGGTTGACCTGACGTTTGACCGCCAGTTCGGTATAGGCATTATAGCTACCGCCTAACTTGCCATAAGTGTTGTCAAAACGCAGTTCTACACTGGCAACACTGACGGGTTTACGCTTTGCCGTGCCTGTAAAAATAACATCCTGCATGCTGCCGCCACGCAGTTGGCGAGCACTGGATTCGCCCATGACCCAGCGAATAGCATCGATCACATTGGATTTGCCACAACCGTTCGGCCCAACCACTGCGGTACGGTTATCTTTAAAGTGTAATGTGGTACTGTCGGCAAAAGATTTAAAGCCGGAAAGTTTTAAACTGCTTAAACGCATAATGTCCTGACTAACGTCGTGAGCGTCTCGCCCACGCAAGTTCAATTTGTTTCATTCGGGTCAGAGATTCCAACACCAAGTTACGTAAGTGTCGACAAAAATCTTCCATAAATAAAGTAGCTTGTTGTGACTTTCTGATTAAAACTGCATCAGTCACCAGTTTAAATAAATCATAAGATTCTTGTAACTCTCTACGCGAAGTATTTAAGGTTAAAAAATAGCTCCGACGTATCGAGGGTAACAGTTCTTGGTAAAACTTCATCAAATAAGCATTGCCCACCATTTCATGCTGGCGCGCCAATCCTTCAAAAATCAAATCATAAAATTTTTCGATACTGCCCTGTTTCAGCTGATTCCCCAACTCATCCAATAGCAGCTGTAAACGTTCCGCTTCATAGCTGCGCCATGTCTCCGCTATGCGTTGCACAATTTGCCCCAACAGCAGACTACTGGTGTCAAACAAGGCGCGCACTTG
>CAACWC010000103.1_pt1 | contig 14010 bp, 10 predicted proteins | sample 2275511 | NCBI WGS metagenome assembly CAACWC01 (sample SAMEA5312443, study PRJEB27640) | indoor metagenome | biome: indoor environment; feature: controlled; material: polymer antistatic dissipative epoxy resin | place: Italy | collected 2014-05-27 | reverse complement strand
CGTGAAGATTTCATCGATTTTCTGGCTGAAAAAGTAAATCCGCTATGGGCATGGAAAAAAGCCAAAGCGCGGATTGTTGCAAAGCATCACTTGTCAGATGACTTTGTGTACATGCAGTTACAGCCAAATCATCATTTTAAAGCAACCGACTATCAAGCCGGGCAAAGTATCTTAGTGACAGTACTCATTGCTGGTGTACGTTGGCAGCGCAGCTATTCGATTGTCGAGATTTTAGAAAATGGCAATCTTGTGATTGCTGTCAAACAACAGGGCAAAGTCTCAAATGCGCTCACTCAACAGCCTGTAAAAAGTGTAGTTGAAATTTCCCAAACGCAGGGCGAATTTGTTTTGAAAACTCAGCCTCACTCTGCACTGATGATTGCCTCGGGAAGTGGTGTTACTGCAATTTACGCATTGATTAAGGCTGCATTGAAACGCCCACAAACAGTTTCCAATATTGATCTCATTTACTTTACGCGGGATGATAGCTTTCATGCAGAACTGCAACAACTTACTGAACATTATCCACAGTTTAAATATCATCATGTCAATACAAGGACCCATAAACAACATCTGAGCCAAGACTTGCTTAGCCAAAAGATTGAAGGTTTTGAACAACGTGAATGCTATGCCTGCGGTGCTGCCAATATGATGCAAAGCCTGACAGAAATTTATCAGGCTCTAAACTTAGTTGACTATCTGCATACCGAATACTTTCAAATTGTTGTCGATCATACCCAAAGCGCTCAAGTGGTCACGTTTCAACGTTCGCAGCAACAGTTTCAAGCCCAAAGCAATTTATTAGACAGTGCAGAACAAGCGGGTTTACGTCCCGCACATGGCTGTCGTATGGGCATTTGTAATACTTGTTCATGTACAAAAGTTCAGGGCGTGGTGCGGAATCTGCTCACAGGCGAGCTTGATCAAAACAATAACACACAAATTAAATTATGCATTTCACAGGCGGTTAGTCCTGTTGTGATCAACCTTTAAGAAGGCATAGATATGAATCTTCCCGTTTATTTTAGTGAAAGCAGTAAATCCAAATATTTAAGTCCTGCACAAGTCGAAGAGTTTGGTGCGAAAGTTGAAGCGATCCGTCGTGAAGTGATGGAAAGTCTCAATGAAAAAGATGCTGAGTATATTTACAAAATTCGAAATTTTGTGCGTTATAGCGAAATAAGCGCACGAGCGATGCTTATGTTTGCAGGATGGCTACCTCCAGTATGGCTTTTGGGCACTGGTTTATTGGGGGTATCTAAGATCGTAGAAAATATGGAGCTTGGGCATAATGTCATGCATGGTCAGTTTGATTGGTTAAATGACCCGAGTCTCAATGGGACAAATTATGACTGGGATACTATGGCCACAGGCCCCGACTGGAAACATACGCATAATTATATCCACCATACCTACACCAATATTGTTGGTATGGACCATGATGTCGGCTATGGCTTAGTCCGTGTGAGCGATGCACAGGTCTGGGAACCTCGCTTTTTGCTGAATCTGCCTTTAGCTGCACAATTGATGGTGTTTTTTGAGTGGTATGTCGGCATACAAAATCTGCATATAGAGGATGTGGTGGCCTATAAAACAAAAACTTGGCGTGAAGTTTGGACAGAGTCATATGATTTTAGACAGAAAATGAAACGCCAAGTGATTAAGGACTATGTCTTTTTCCCCATCATTGCGGGGCCAAATGCACTGCCAGTCTTTGCAGGAAATGCGGTAGCCAATGTTATTCGTAGTTTATGGGCATCCGCGGTGATTTTTAATGGACACTTTACCGAAGATGCTGAAAATTTTGAAATGGACAATATTGACAATGAAACACGGGCCGAGTGGTATCTGCGCCAAATTCGAGGCTCAAGTAATTTTAGTGGGACACAGGGCTTGCATATATTAAGCGGGAACTTGAGTCATCAAATCGAACATCATCTTTTCCCTGACATGCCAGCCAATCGCTACGCACAAGTCGCGCCCAAAATTAAAGCACTGTGTGCAGAGTATGGAATTCATTACAATGAAGCGAGCTTTATCAAACAGTTTTCATCTGTTTGGGTGAAATTAGCTAAATACTCGCTGCCAAATGAATGTTATGAAAAGAGCGACCCTACACAGTCTTTTCTGAAACACAATTTGAGTTTATTGAAGAAAAAAATCTTTAAATCATAGCTCACAAGTATGTACCAGAGCAGAAACATTATTGGATAATATTGAACCATTAGGTTTCTGCTTTTTTGCATAAAAGTAGGGCGTGAAACCCCTCTATATGATGTCTTTGTGTAAGTAGGATTAAATGTGATTATTATGTGAATAGTCGCTATTTACTTAAAATAAATTATTGTTATTATTAGTTTTTCACTGAAAGTTGTTTAGCTTTGCTGTGTCGTTCAAATGAATGCTCATTTGCTATTGAAAACCGCTCGCAGTTATTTGTCTGATTTGTGTAATAGTTGCAATTTTTCATTGGTATACGCTGATATAAGTTGTATATGATGCATATTGTGATGGTAATCACGCAGTGTCATTATACTTATATTTACTTTTTTGTTTTTTCATTGTTTTTCATGACTTTGCTTGATTTCTTTTTTAAACAATATGTCTGGTTATGGACTAAACCAGCAAGTTTAAGTTGCAGATAATTATTATGTCTCGAACCCATTCACAGCCTAAGAATAAATCTAAAAATATTGCTTATGATCAACAGGCAGGAAAGAGTTCTACTTCAAAAAAAGACCACCATCTGATTGATATTATTCCTCAGCTTTTTTGGATTCATAATGACCTCTGCAAATATATAAATTTACCCTTACGTCAGTATGTGGGAGGAATGGATTTATCCGCAGATAGCTTCAATTTGGCCGAATATATTCATCTAGAAGATGTACCAGCATTAGATGAATTTTTGCATCAACCGATAATTGTTGAGCTCACATTTGAAAAAACCTGCCGTATTCGTAATCATCAGGGCCAGTATCATTGGTTCTTAGTCCAAGGTGAAATGGATCGCTCTACGGCTGGATTTCAACTGAGTTGCACTGATATTCATCAGGGCATGAAAATTTATATCGAGTCTTTGGCGCTGTTACGTGCCCATTCGGATATGTTAAATGCCAGTGTAGACTGTATTATTGTGGTTGAGCCAGATGGTACGGTCACACATATGAATAAGTCTGCATGTGTCATGTTATTGGGAAGTGCAGATGTTAAAGACTTTGGTATGTCTTGGGTCGAACTTTTGCCTCCTGCGGTGCGTAAAAAAGCCAAAAAAGCATTGCATGATGCAGGCCAAGGCCAAATTTCCCGTTTTAACGGCATGAGTTTATCGGACGGTAAAGTTTATTATTGGGATAATGTTCTGACACCTGTACTTGATGTTGACGGAGAGACCCAGAGTATTTTATGTGTTTCACGTGATATCACGCTGCAATATTTGACTGAACAAAAATTAAAACAAGGCAGCGAACGTGATGAATTAACCGGTTTAAATAACCGGCGTGCGTTTAAAGAAAAAATCAGAAAACTGTATAACAGCGCACGTGATAAAAAACAAAAGTTAGCCGTCATGCTGATGGATTTAGATCACTTTAAAACCATCAATGACACACTGGGCTATGCAGCGGGTGACCACCTTTTAAGAATTTTATCGAAACGCTTAAAACAAATTTTAGAAGGACGTGCTTTCTTGGCACGTCTTGGTGGGGATGAGTTTGGTGTGATTATTCCACATGTGCAGGATATAGGTGAGCTCAATCAAATTGCCCAGCAGATTTTGCAACAACTCGAGATCCCCATTACGTTTTCGGGTAACTACATCAATGGTGGTATGAGCATTGGATGTGGCCTCTATCCAGATGATGCCAATGACCTCAGTGAGTTACTCAAGTGTGCTGACACAGCACTCAATGATGTTAAAGCACAAGGCCGCGGTGGTATGCGCATGTTTGATCAGGATATGTTTAATGCGGTACGGGAGCAATCTGAACAACTTAATTGTGCGCATCAAATTATTCGTAATGTTGCCATCGAGGCTTTCTTTCAACCGAAAGTCTGTTTAGATTCAGAACGAATTATTGGTTATGAAGCGCTATTACGCTGGCGTGATGATCAAAATAACATTCAAAGCCCTGCACGAATCGCAGCAGCTTTTAATGATTATGAGTTATCCAGCCGTATTGGTGAGATTATGCAGCATCAGGTTTTCAAGCAGATTACTGAATGGTGGGCAAAAGGCTTACACATTGTACCCATTTCAATTAATGCAGCACCTGTTGAGTTTATGCGTGATAATTTTGCGGAGATCTTTTTAAAACGTCTCAAATCCTACCGCATACCCTCAAAATTTGTTGAAATTGAGGTTACTGAATATCATTTGGCTGAACGCGGCTATGAATATGTGGTTCGTGCTTTAAAAAAACTCAAAGCAAATGGTGTGCGAATAGCACTGGATGATTTTGGTACAGGGCATTCTTCTCTTACTCATTTACGTGACTATCCTGTTGATATTATTAAAGTTGACTGCTCTTTTGTGCAACGTTTAAGTGATGATAAATCAATTTATGCCATTGTCGAAGGGTTAGCCAAGCTTGGTCCGATTTTATCAATGGATATCGTTGCTGAAGGGATTGAAACTGAAACGCAATTGCAGCTTTTAAGAGATATGGGGTGCCATATTGGGCAAGGCTATTTATTTAGTCCACCTGTTTGTGCTCAGCAGGCAGAAATGCAGTTGCTGAAACTACACTAGGCATGGCTTTATATAGCGATTGTTCTCATGAACTCAAACATGATTAGGCCATTGAGTTAAAGGCGAAGGCAGTGGCTTAAACGGGATAGAACTGAATTTTTGCATAAAAAAGTGTTGTAAAAGCAAAAAAATCAGCGTATTTTAAATTTCAGATAACATATTTTTGAAGATATAAAAATGTTAAAGCAACCTGTAATCTCTAACGCAAATTATTACTTTTGGCAATTTAGATAATTGCCTGAACGCGTTCGGGCATCAAAAGGTTGCCCACCTAGTTAATACCTGATCGGCAACCCTGGTCAGGTTTTTTTATATCTGCTGTTTTAATAATTTTTGGAGTACTTCATGAAAACAACTAACTATTCATACTTTAGCAACTTTTATTGGTTTTACTTTAGTCAATTTATGACTTTAGCCCAGCAATCCATTAGACCCATAACGCTCAAATAAAAGATCGGACTGAACACCACAGTCCAAAGGATACAAACCAATGAATGCTCTAAATACTGCACTACAAAGTACTCAAACGACAGTTCAAGAAACACTTTTAAGTTTGCCGCAGCAACTCAAAGCGCAGTTGCCACTTTCTACGCCATTAAAACTACAAATTGCTGAACAGCGTCAAACCATTCAAAATATATTAGATGGCAAAGACCATCGTTTAATGGTCATTACTGGCCCATGTTCCATTCATGACCCTATTGCGGTTTTAGAATACGCCGAAAAGTTAAAACAATTACAAACCAAAGTTTCAGATCAGATTTTCTTCGTAATGCGTGCTTATATTGAAAAACCACGGACAACAGTGGGTTGGAAAGGTTTTTTATACGATCCTCTGCTCGATGGATCTTCCAATATGCAGTTGGGACTAGAGCAGTCTCGAGCATTGTATTTAGCGATTATTGAAATGGGTTTGCCGATTGCTACAGAAATTTTAAGCCCGATGGCGACTGCTTATTTCGATGATCTGTTGGCATGGGGAGCCATTGGTGCGCGTACCAGCGAGTCGCAGATTCATCGTGAAATTTCGAGTCATATGCCATTCAGCATTGGTTTCAAAAATGGCACAGATGGTTCAATTCAAATCGCTCTGGATGCGATTCAGTCTGCATCAAACCCTCACCAGTTCATGGGAATTGGGCAGCAAGGCATGGCATGTATGCTTCATTCCCAAGGAAATCCGAAGCCGCACTTGATTTTACGTGGTGCAAACTCAGGGCCTAACTATGCTTTAGCCGATATTCGTCATATGCAAGATAAAGTCAAAGGTGAATTACCTGCTTTGGTGATTGACTGTAGTCATGGTAACAGTAGTAAAAATCCACTCAATCAACCTAATGTATTGCGTAGCATTGTTGCAGAACGTACGCAAAGCAATGTGTGTGGTGTCATGCTTGAAAGTCATTTGGTTGATGGTAATCAGAAAATTTCAGATGACATGGTCTATGGTCAGTCTGTTACCGATGGTTGTTTAGGCTGGGAAAAAACTGAGCAAGTACTCTTAGAGGTTGCCGACACATTACGCAGCCATGCTGTTCAACGTAGTGCTTAATCAACGCAGCGAAAAAGACCTTTCATTGAAAGGTCTTTTTTTTGTGATGCAGTTCAATAAATGAAGATAATAAATTGAAAAATAAGCTAAAGGTTATTTATCAAACGATAAATTAGGTTGAGCTAGAGCAAAAACTTATGCAAAATCAGAAGCCTGAAGGAACACGATAAAAAATTGTATTTTGAATAAAAGAAATGCTTTTTAAGTCAGCTATTTGCACTAATTTTAGAGAACACTATGTATTCTGCAGAACTTTTAGAAGAAGCCCGTCGGATGATGTTTCACATGCTCAGCAAAGTGGTTGAGTACGGTGGTTCAGACTTATTTATATCTGCAGACTTTCCGCCAAGTATTAAGCATCAGGGCCTTATGAAGCCATTGGGTCAACAAAATTTGCCATCTGATCAGACCAAACTCTTTGCTTATAGTTTAATGAACGAAAAGCAACGATTGGAGTTCGAAACCGAGCTTGAGTGTAATTTTGCAATTAGCGTTCCCAATGTTTCGCGTTTTCGTGTCAATGTTTTTCAGCAGCAACTGCATGTGGGGATGGTGATTCGTACGATTACCGCGGAAATTCCTAACTTCACCAAGTTACAACTTCCAACGTCTTTAAAAGACGTGATTATGGAAAAACGTGGTTTAGTATTGGTAGTTGGGGGTACAGGGTCGGGTAAATCTACGTCTTTGGCGGCCATGATTGATCATCGAAATGAAAACTCGGCAGGGCACATTATTACGGTTGAAGACCCAGTGGAATATGTTCACAAGCATAAGAAATCGATGATTACTCATCGAGAAGTAGGTGTGGACTGTCACTCTTGGCACAATGCTTTGAAAAATACTTTGCGCCAAGCGCCCGATGTCATTTTAATTGGTGAAATTCGTGACACGGAGACTATGGAGCATGCCATAGCTTTTGCAGAAACAGGCCACTTATGCCTAGGCACATTACATGCTAATAATGCAAATCAGGCTTTAGATCGAATTATTAACTTTTTCCCAGACGAACGTCGCAATCAACTTTTGATGGACTTATCTTCCAATATGAAGGCGATTATTTCACAGCGTCTGGTGCGAACTGAAGATGGTCGTGGTCGCCGAGCAGCAGTGGAAATCATGCTCAATACCCCGTTGATGTCAGACTTGATACTTAAAGGGAATTTCCATGAACTCAAAGAAGTGATGTCGAAGTCACGAGAGCTAGGTATGCAGACCTTTGATCAGGCTTTGTTTGATTTATACAATCAAGGTGCAATTGCTTATGAAGAAGCGCTGCGAAATGCAGACTCGGTCAATGAATTACGTCTACAGATTAAATTAAAGAGTAGTCGTGCTAATCCACAGTTAAACTCAAGTAGTGCTTTGTCTTTTGATCAAGCGGTTGCCGAAAAGGCCAAAGAAGCTGAAGAAGAGAAAGACGACGCTTAATTTTTGAGTCCGTATGTTCATTACTATGGGCATACGGATTGATGTTTTAAGCGGTTTTCTTTCTATTCGTAATAAAGGCATAGAAAGTTAAACTTAAAATAGTTGTCAGAGCACAGAATAAATAGGTAAAGCTATAACCTTGCTTAGAAATGAGTATGCCCAACAATACAGAGCCAAATGCAATGCCTAAGTCATACATGGTAAAGAATGTAGAGGTCGCATGGCCAATCCGATGCTTTTCCGTACCTTGAATAGCTAAAGTTTGTAGACAAGGCTGTGCAGAACCAAAGCCCATGCCAACGCATACTGCCGCAACCAATAAACCCGTCAGAGATTGAATCTGACTGAGAATCACAAGCCCCAAGCTAAATAATATAATCGCTGGGTAAATCACATAGCTCGCTCCGTGATGGTCATAAATTTTTCCTGTAATCGGGCGTAGACTCATCATAGAAATTGCAAAGACGATAAAAAACAGGCTTGCATAGTTCAGCAGATGTTTAGACTCTGCATAAGTTGAAATGAACGACATGATACTGGCATAGGAAAAAGAAACGATCATGCCCATAATTGAAATATTTAAGGCTTTAGTTTCAACAAAGTCATGGATACTGAGCTTGCGCTTCACGGGTGGTGTCAATTTTTGAGTGGTCTGCTGAATTGGGATAAAGAAGCAAAACAAGAAACCTAGACAGACACTAAACGCTAAAATCCCTGCGATCATTGGATAGGATGCAGATTGGATCAGGGTTAAGCCGAGGAATGGCCCAAGTACAATCCCTAGATTTATGGACATGATAAAATAGCCCATGCCTTCGCCTTTACGTTTTTCTGGAATAAACTCATTGACGATAGGTACGGCAACTGTTGTGACTATACTGAACCAAATGCCATGTAGAAAACGAATCAGTAACAATAGGTGTAAATTATCAGCAAACAAATAAGCCAAGGAAAACAAACAAAATAGGGCTTCCGCGATAAAAAGCGTTTTCTTACTGCCAAATTTTTCAATAATGAGTCCGCTAAAAGGACGAACTGCGATAGACGATGCCATGAACAAAGTCATAGCTAAGCCTGCTTGTGCAAGGCTTCCACCCAAATCATTCAAAATATAGATTGGAAGGATTGAGGTCTGTGCAAAGTAAAAGATGAACAAAAACAGATTGTTCGCTAAGCAAAGAATAAAAGACTTATTCCATAGTGATGATGTATTGAGAGCAGACATGCAGAACCCTTGGCTCGAAGATGAGGCCACAGAACGTAAACTGTTGTTATTATTTTATGCAGAAGCTAGGTCACGGCTGTGAAATTTTAAACAACCAAATTATAAGATAATGCACGTGAAAAGTATAATTATAGTAATAAATTCTGGTGTTTAAGCGAGATAAATATATAAATATCGATTTAAATTATCAAAATAAGAGGATAGATGCAAAAAACCAGTCCGCAGACTGATTTTTTGAGCCGTAAATATGAATACTAGGCTTATAGACCCGCTTCATAGGCTGTGCTTGAAAGGAGTTGTTCTACATCTGCGATATTGTCTGGTTTGATTTTATAAATCCAACCTTTACCATAAGGGTCATCATTGACGAAGTCAGGATCATCTTCCAGATTGGCATTGATTTCTACCACGGTGCCAGAAACTGGTGCATGAATATCAGAAGCTGTTTTTACAGATTCAACCACACCCGCTTGTTCGCCCGCAGTGATTTGTTGACCAACTTCTGGTGTTTCAACATAGACTAAATCGCCTAAAGCATCCTGTGCATGGTCTGAAATACCAGTTACAACAAGATCACCTTCAATACGCACCCATTCATGTGTACTCGCATACTTCAATTCTGAAGGATGATTCATGAATAACTCCTTAAAATACAAAAATCATTTTTCGCATGATTTATACATGCTTTTCTATCAAAACAAAAGATCTATAAATACGGATCTTTACGCCAATTACTCGGGCTGCGTCCACTCCAACGCTTAAAGGCTCGGCTGAAATTTGCCACATCACTATATCCCAGTTCATCCGCAATTTGCTCTAAGCTATAGTCTGTACGTGACAAAAGTGACGTGGCATGACGGTAACGCACTTCATCCACAATGGTGGAAAAAGACGTGCTTTCAGCAGCCAGTTGGCGTTTCAGTGTGCGATCAGACATGTGTAAGAGGTCAGCCACGTGCTCGATGCTTAAATAGTGTTGTTCTGAGCGCGTTAAAATGTCACGAACACGCATCGATAATCTTCGGCGTTCGCCCATGGCTGAGAGTTCAGCTTCACATTGATTAATGGCTATTTGGCTTGCAAGTGGGTCAGCATTGACCATTTTAAAGCCGAGATAATGCTTATCAAAACTCAAAAGTAAATGTGGTTGATCAAAGCGAACACTATGGTTAGGTAGCTTTGCACGATAGCGATCAAAACCTTCAGGTTCTGGAAAATCGAAATCAATTTCCCCAGCCAGATTTTCAATGCCAGTGAGCGCCTTACTCATAGAAACAATGCCAAAAATAATACTGATAGCAATATCGGTACGCAACGGCTCTATATCGACATCACAGCGTAATTGTAAAGTCGCTTTTTCACCGAAAGTGGAAAAGAAAAGCTGCAAAAAAGGCATGCGCAGTTGAATAAAACGGTTAGCAAGTACCAAGGCTTCGCCAATATCATGAGTTGTCATAATGGCATAGCCAATGAAGCCATGAATTGAAATACGCATTTGCGTGCCTAGATGATAGCCAAGCGTGGGCTCACCAGTGAGACGGCTGGCCAATTTCACAAGTTCATTGGCGGTATGAACAGGTATGCGAAAGTCAGGTTCTGCGAGTTGTTCGCTCGTGAGTTGAAAAGGGGAAAATAGGGTCTCTGCGTTATAGCCCCAACGAGACACAACATCTAACAACAATAAGCCATAAACACCAGGAATTCCTTGATCTTGGCGAAGTGAAACTGTTTTCATGCGCGATCCATTGCATTTTTCTTTCTTTTCTGACTGAAGTTATATTGGCATGAATATTTCAAATTCATGGAGCATATTGTCCAACAATATGCTCCGAGCCTATATCAATTCAGTATCCTTTTCATTTCTGATTTAGTGGAACGATATTATAAATATCATAAATTTCTGAGCAAAAATATAAGACTCTCGATAAAAATAAAGGCTCAGCAAATGACGCTAAAAATTAAGTGAAATCTTTTAAAATCAGCATGCTAAAATCATTGATGATAATGATCTAAGCGTGCTGAAAATGGAAAGTAAAATTAGGCTTCTTTCTTTTTAATCGGATGTTGTTCCGTTAAAAATCCACCTGTTTGACGCTGCCAAAGGTGGGCATAGATACCATTTTTTTGAATCAGCTCTTCATGTGTCCCTTGTTCTGCAATACGACCTTCATCAAGCACGATCAAACGATCCATTTGAGCAATGGTTGAAAGACGGTGAGCAATCGCAATCACCGTTTTATCTTGCATTAAGTCATCAAGGCTAGATTGAATTGCAGCTTCAACTTCTGAGTCTAGGGCACTGGTGGCTTCATCTAAAATTAAGATTGGTGCATCTTTCAAGAACACACGAGCAATGGCGATACGCTGGCGTTGGCCACCTGAAAGTTTCACTCCACGCTCACCAACATAGGCTTCATAACCTGATTTACCACGTAAGTCAGTCAGCTGAGGAATAAACTCTTCGGCTTTGGCTTTACGTACAGCAGCATACATTTCTTCATCACTGGCATTAGGACGGCCATATTTGATATTTTCTGCGACACTACGGTGTAGCAGGGAGGTATCTTGAGTCACTAAGGCAATATTACGACGTAAACTGTCTTGGGTGACATCTTCAATATTCTGTCCATCAATTAAAATTTCACCCTGTTTTAATTGATAAAAATGCAGCAATAGTTGAATTAGTGTTGACTTTCCTGCACCAGAGCGACCTACGATCCCAATCTTTTCACCAGCTCGGATGCGTAGATTTAAATTGTCGATGACATTTTTACTGTTATACGCGAAAGTTACGTCTTTAAACTCAATCACGCCTTGTTTAACCTCAAGGTCTTTGGCATTAGGTTTGTCTTGAATCGTGATCGAACGACCTAAAGTTTTCATGCCATCTTGAATGGTGCCGACACTTTCAAAAAGTGCTGAGGTTTGCCACATGATAAATTCAGCAATACTACTCAGTTTTAAAATCATAGCCGTTGCAGCAGCAATAACACCGAGTTCAACTCGCCCATTCATCCATAACCAAACTGCAGTGCCCAATACACCCGCGTAAAGCACTATGTTTAAAAATAGGATGCTGATTTCATATTTAGCACCTAAACGCATTTGTTTATAAACGGTGACCATGAACTCTTGCATCGAGGCTTTGGCATATAAACTTTCACGTCCTGCATGGGCAAAAAGCTTCACTGTTTGAATATTGGTATAGGCATCGGTAACACGGCCAGTCATTACAGCTCGGGCATCAGCCTGTTCATTTGAAACTTTGCTCAAACGTGGAATGAAGTAATACGCTGCACAGATAAACAACGCCAACCAGACCAGTAAAGGCAATATTAGGAGCGGGGAAATAGCGGCAAGCACCAGATTGACCGTGACAAAATAAATCAACACATAAGCCAACATGTCACCCAAAATAACCCAAAACTCACGTATTGCCAGTGCAGTTTGCATGACTTTTGCGGAGAGTCGTCCTGCAAAATCATTGTGGAAAAAGTCGAGACTTTGCTTCAGCAGTAAATTATGAAAGCGCCAGCGCAGACGCATGGGAAAAGTGCTAAATAATATTTGATGTTTAATAATCGACTGTAAACTGGCAAATAAAATATTGGCCAATAAAATACAGAATAACAGGACTAAATTTGAACCATGTTCTGCTAAAAATGTTTCTGGCTGGCTTTTACTGAGCCAGTTTACTAAGTCACCAATTTTGGCATAAAACAAGGCTTCAAAGCTGGCAGCACCAGCCGTGAATAAAATCAAAATCAACAAATAGCCACGTACACCTTTAGCGGCCTGCCATACAAACGGAAAGAACGTGGTCGGTAAAGGTTGGTTTAAACCTTCTTCTGGATAGGGATCAACACGTTTTTCAAACCATTTGAACATGAATAAAACCTTCTAAAAATAAGCCATTTATAATGGTAATGGCTTGTTTTATAAATAAGTAGAATTTGAAAATTTTAGCATGAAAAGACCTTAGTGGTCTGTGTAAATTGAGAGAGACTAAACGTTGTTGTAGCAGTATTGATAGCAAGAAATGTAGATGAATAGATATAAAAGTCTGATATAGAGAAGAGTGATAAAAGGGAATCCAAGCAAATGAATCCCCCAAGATGCTTAAAGCATTAGTTTGCTTGAGCTTCTGATGTCGCAACCGCATCAGATGCAGCAGCTTCTGAAGCATGCTGCATTTTCAGTTGCAACAGCAGCTTGAGTGGTTTCTACAACTTGAGTTTCTGCTGCAAAAGAAGATGTCGCTGCTACAGCTAAAAGGGCAGCACATAAAGATTTATTTAAAGTATTCATTTTAGAAAGTCTTACAAAGTGAAAAGGAGTGGCTAATTTAATGAAGAGAAAAGGTTGATATTGTGATATTGCGGTATATTTCATGTAAATAATCACATAATTAACTTACATAATACACAACGTAAATAACACAGTTGTTGAAAAACTAATGTTATGTATTTTTATAATTTTTATTCTAGAGTTGGTAATTTAGAACGTATGTTGAAACGCTTATTCTGCATTTTTAAGACCTTGGTATGCTAAAACTAGAGTGGTTTTAGCATACCAAAGTGAAAAAAATTACGGGTTTGATAGTGCGATTTGCATGTCATACCCCGATGGTGCTTGGTAAACTTTGAGACCAAATTCGGGAAGAATGGCGATTAAATGATCGAAAATATCTGATTGGATCGCTTCATAATCTTTCCATGCAATTTGATTGCTAAATGCATAAATTTCCAGCGGCAAACCTTTTTCAGTCGGTTGTAGCTGACGCACGATTAAAGACTGATGTTTTGAAATGTTTGGATGCTGATTAAGGTACAGCTCAACATACGCACGGAAGGTCCCAATATTGGTTAAACGTCGCTGATTGCAAGGAGATGTATTGCTCAGTTTTTGATTAAACTCAACCAGCTCTGTACTTTTGTGATCCAGATATTGGTCTAATAATAAGAACTCTTTAAGTTTGCTTTGTTCTGCTTCAGACATAAAGTGAACGCTACTTTGATCAATATAAAGTGAGCGTTTGATACGACGTACGCC
>CAACWC010000342.1_pt1 | contig 14124 bp, 15 predicted proteins | sample 2275511 | NCBI WGS metagenome assembly CAACWC01 (sample SAMEA5312443, study PRJEB27640) | indoor metagenome | biome: indoor environment; feature: controlled; material: polymer antistatic dissipative epoxy resin | place: Italy | collected 2014-05-27 | reverse complement strand
AAGAGCACCAATATCTGAATTAGAAATGTTTTTCTCTTCATACACAAATCTGTATTTAAAACACCAATAGGAAGCTGTCCAAATCCATCTAAGATCTGATCATAAAATTTAAGTCACCTTAAACTTTTTGCAATCTTAAGTAAAGATGTACACAATCTTTGAAAAAAACGTCTGTCTAGATAATCAAGCTAGATTTTTTAGAACTCCGCATTGGTCAATTGTACATAAACCATCACAAGTACCTCTTAGATCAGACAATTGTTCAATCAGCTTTTGCTGTTTGATTATATTTTCCTTGATAGCACAGACATGTAAGTCAATTAATTCATTCACATCCGAACAATTCTTCTCAGGGTTGTCTTTATATGTGAGTAACTGACGAATTTCATTCAAACTCATATTTAAAGTTCGGCAATTCAAAATAAACTTAATTCGCTCAACATAACCTATATCGTAAAGGCGGTAATTTCCTTCAGTTCTTTCTGGTTCTGGAATTAAACCTTCCTTTTCATAAAACCTAATCGTTAAGACTGAACATGAGGTTTTTTTAGAGAGTTCACCAATTTTTAAATGCATTAATCTTGTATTTCCAAAAAATCTTGACTCTATAGTAACTATAGGGATTCTAATATTCAAAGTTTATAACTTTTTCAATGGGTATAATTATGAGTGGCTGTGGATGTAGTAAAGAAACACCATGCGAAGATAAGCAGTTTCAACAAGAAAATAATCCATCAATTTCAAAAGAATGCACTTCAAAAAATTGTGATAGCACTCCTAGCTCTTGTTGTGATGGAGATGAAAAAAAATCTTCATCTGCTTGCTGTAACACTTCAAATAGTTGTGAAGATACCGCTCAATCCTGTTGTGACTCTAATTCCAAAGAGAATCTAAGCTCCGAAGAAGTTTTAAAAAACGCTCAATACATGAGTGAATACATAATTCCCAAAATGGATTGTTCTGCTGAAGAACAGATGGTTCGTATGGCGCTAGCCTCAATTTATGATGTTCAAAAACTCATCTTTGATTTACCGAATCGTTCGTTAAAGGTTTTACACAATCAAGAAAATGAAAATATAACAACCAAACTTGAGGCATTGGGTTTCGGTGCAAAACTTCTAAAGACCGAACCTTATACAAACAGTCAACAAGCCAAACAAACAAGTACTTACACCATTCCCAAAATGGATTGCTCTGCTGAAGAGCAAATGGTTCGTATGGCACTTTCAGATATTGAAGCAGTCAAAGGTCTAACTTTTGATCTTCCCAATCGAAAACTGAAAGTCTTCCACAATGAAGGTGTTGAGCAAATTACGACCAAACTTGAAGGACTCGGTTTTGGTGCGAAACTTGATCAAACACAGCTTTCTTTAGGAGATATACCCAATGAGCCTGATCCGGTTAAACAAGCTAAAGTTCTTAAACTGCTATTAGGCATTAATGCTCTACTTTTCTTTATTGAATTTATCAGCGGTATTATTGCTGCATCTACAGGATTGATTGCTGACTCTTTAGATATGTTTGCCGATGCAGCCGTTTATGGTATTGCGCTATATGCTGTAGGAAAAGTTGCCAGATATCAAGTGAAAGCAGCCCATTTTGCTGGTTGGATTCAGTTATTACTTGCTGTCATCGTGATTGTCGATGTCATTAGACGCTTCATGTTTGGAAGTGAACCAGAATCAACACTCATGATTGTTATTGGCTTGTTCGCACTTATAGCGAACGTGACATGTTTATATCTTATTTCTGGTCACAGAGAAGATGGCGCACATATGAAAGCAAGCTGGATTTTCTCGGCAAATGACGTTGTCGTAAATATGGGCGTTATATTTGCCGGTGTACTCGTGGCTTGGACGGGTTCTGCTTACCCAGACTTAATCATTGGCATACTGGTTTCTTTATTCGTACTCAATGGTGCACGAAAAATTTTGGCATTGAAATGAGAGTACTAAAAATGAATCTATTTGAAGTTAAACAAAATCAGATTGTCAAAATCATCGATCTAAAAAAAGGTAATCAATACAGTCATACCACTGATCCCGTATTGGAACGACTCCAACTACTAGGTTTTAGAGTGGGTGAGTCTCTACAAGTACTCGCTAAAGGTCTTTTTGGTGGAGACCCTGTATTAGTTCAAATTGAAACTTCAAGATTTGCTTTAAGAAAGAACGAAGCTGAACGCATTTTTGTAGAGATCATCAATGAACACTAAAAATATTGCACTTATTGGTAATCCCAATTGCGGTAAAACTTCACTTTTTAACACCCTTACAGGTACTCGTCAAAAAGTTGCCAACTATGCTGGGGTTACTGTTGAAAGAAAGGAAGGTTCTTTTAAATTACCTTCTGGTGATACAGTACGAGTATTAGACTTACCTGGAACTTATAGTTTAAAACCTAGCAGTTTAGATGAAGAAGTCACTAGAGCAGTTTGTTTTGGTGAGCTAAAAGGTGAAGTTTTACCTGACATATTTGTATGCGTTGTAGATGCCACAAATCTCAGCTTACATTTGAGCTTAGTTCTTGAAGTTCGTGCTCTAAACAGGCCTATGCTTCTTGTATTAAACATGATGGATGAGGTCAAGAAGCGTGGTATATCCATTGATAAGGATAAGCTCTCTCAATCGTTAGGTATCCCTGTAGTTGAATCTGTCGCTGTCAAAACTAAAGGGATTCAAGATTTAATTAATCAGTTAGATCAAAAAAATCTTTTTGTTGCCCCTTATCATTCTGAATTAGATCACTTTGAACAGATCAAGCAAATCACCAAACAAGTCATTTTAAATAATGACAGTGGTGACAAAAGAACTGCGTTTCTAGATAAGATTTTTCTACATCCTGTACTGGGTTTGGTAATCTTAGCTTTAACCATGTTTGTGATGTTCCAAGCGGTATTTATATGGGCCACACCATTTATTGAATTCATTGAAAATTTTGTGGTCTGGCTTAGTGATTCTATTGGCCCCCTCATTCAGCATCCATTATTAAGAAGCTTAGTCGTTGATGGCGTAATTGCTGGTGCAGGTAGCGTACTTGCATATATGCCCCAAATTCTGATTTTATTCTTCTTCATTTTAATGCTCGAAGAATCAGGCTACTTGCCACGGGCAGCATTTCTGTTAGATAAATTAATGTCTAAAGCAGGCCTTAGTGGGCGTTCATTTATTCCTTTGCTATCTAGCTTTGCCTGCGCTATTCCCGGAATTATGGCAACCAGAAGCATTAGCTCTGAACGGGATCGATTAGCGACAATTATGATTGCACCCTTGATGACCTGTTCAGCAAGATTGCCAGTATATGCTTTATTAATCGCTGCCTTTATTCCAAACCAATTGATCTATGGCTGGTTAAGTCTGCAAGGATTGGTCCTTTTTGGTCTTTATATGTCGGGAATAGTATCTGCGTTATTAGTTTCACTCTTTCTGAAATTAGTTCGTAAAGATAAAACTGAAAGTATTTTTATTTTTGAACTTCCTACCTATCGAATTCCAGATATTAGAAACATTGCATTAGGTTTGTATGATAGAGCGAGCATTTTCTTAAAACGAGTTGGTGGCATTATCGTGGCACTGTCTATCCTGTTATGGGTACTTGTTACTTTCCCTCAACCACCAGACCACGCAACCATGCCAGCAATTAACTATAGTCTAGCTGGTCAATTAGGACATTTAATTCACCCTATATTTGCACCTATTGGTTTTACATGGGAGATTTGTATTGCCCTCATCCCTGCTATGGCAGCAAGGGAAGTTGTAATTGCTGCTCTTGGTGTCATTTATGCAATGTCTGGCGATGAAAATATAGTAACCCAAAGTCTGCTAAGTCAAATTTCAGGTCCAGATGGGTGGGGGCTAGCCACCGGTTTATCATTATTAGTATGGTTTATTTTTGCTCCCCATTGTCTCGCCACTTTAGCAACAATAAGACGAGAAACAGGTAGCTGGAAACAGCCAGTCATTATGGCAACTTATCTATTCGCATTAGCTTACATCTTTTCATTCATCACATACCAAGTTGCTAGTAATCTTTAATTACCAAAATAATAACAACGGGAGTCTAGTTCCCGTTGTTATTAAATATTCACTGTTAAATTGCTAGCCGTAAATTAAATGCTTTTACAACTTTGATCATAGTATCGAAACTAGGGTTAACCTCACGAGAAAGAACTTTATAAAGGCTTTCTCACCTAGACCAGTATCTTCAGACAATTGAGTCATCCCTTTGACCTTTGCGATAGTTCCCAAAGCTTTAGCTATAAATGCCGCATCGCAATTAGACGGGAATAACATTATGTGTCGTTCAATGACAAATCTTGTGTCACCTGACGTCACAAGTGCAAAACATATAAAATACCCTTTTATGTTATTTTAGAGTATGCCTCCCTTTTACTGACGGTCTGATTTTCGGTTTTTATTGCACCTTGGACAAGTTGGTGCGTTGCACATGAGGTAAGAATTATTATCACTGTAAAAGGATATTTTATTTGTATTGTGGCCTCAGCAATTATTATATGGTTCTTATATCACCGTGAATACGGTGCTGAAGAACCCTGTGTGCGTTTGGTAGTTAACAAGCCATGATTTCTGCTTTACTGCACTTGCAAGCTGAAATTAAAATGCCTAATTCAGTCCCAAAAAATGAAAGCTTTCGTGATTGTAGCAGGTCAGAACAGGGTTTTAGGTTTGCTGCGTTATTCCCAAATTATCAAGCAATGTGTGCCTGTATTACAGTCGTTAAACTCCCCTTAAAAAATATATCTTCTCAATAACCGTCAAAAGGATAAGCGATGGAATATATTTATGACATATGAAAAATAGCTGTTTAATCAGCTTTTTTACATTGCTTTGTGTATTTCTTTCGCTATAACAGCTATTTTATCGGCCAGTTTTACCCATTCGAGCAAGTAAAATAACTGGGATTAAGCCAACCAATACAATGAGTAAAGCTGCTATTGCACCATCTTCATAGGTGCCTCTTGAGGCTTCCGCATATAGCTGTGTAGCAAGCGTTTCCATATTTAGTGGTCTTAGTAACAGAGTGGCAGGCAATTCTTTCATGCAGTCTACGAAGATCAATAATGCAGCCGAGATGATCGCAGGGCGTAAAAGTGGGAAATGAACTCGCCATAAAATACCCCGTCTGTTCTGTCCTAAATTGCGTGCAGCATCATCAATAACCCCATGGATCCGGTTATATCCAGACTCTATTCCACCAATCGAAATGGCCAGAAAACGAACAGCATAGGCATAGATCAAAGTGAAACTAGTACCCAAAAATAGTAACCCTGTAGAAATGCCGAGCTTGAATTCAAGAAAATCTGCCACCGCATGATCGAGAGCACCCAACGACAGCATAAGGCCGATTGCGAGCACAGTACCCGGAATGGCATAGCCTAAACTTGCAATACGACTAAACCAGGTATTTCGGCTAAATCGTGCAGCGCTGACAATCAAGAAACCTATAAGGATGGTAATGAATGTGGCGATACTGGCTAAGGTAAGGGTATTCATCGAAGTTTGTAATAAATATTCAGAAAAACCAGCGTATTGAATACGTTTATAAGACTCCACCAATAAATGGCTGAACGGGATGAGGAACCCAATACAAACAGGGATAAGTCCAAGCCCGAATAATATTAGCGCTCTGGTTCCTTTAATGGGTTGAGGAGACATCAGCCGGCTGCGTTGAGCCGAGTTCATGTAACGCTGTTTGTGTCGTCCCAACCTTTCTATGATCACTAAAAAGGTAATGATCATGAGCATAAAAATGGCAATCTGTGCGGCACTTGCCAGATCAGACTGGTTGATCCATGTTGAATAAATGGATAACGTTAGTGTTTTAATGCCAAGAAACTCTGTTGCACCGATGTCATTAATGGTTTCCATTAAAACCAGACTGGTGCCCACTGCAATTGCCGGTCGAGCGAGTGGCATCGCGACTCTCAAAAAGACCTGATCGGGTTTCAGTCCCAAGCTGCGTGCGACTTCAATCAGACTTGCTGACTGCATTAAAAACATTGCGCGGGTGCTTAAATAGACATAGGGATAAAGGACGAAACTTAATAAAAAGATTCCTCCCCACACCGAGCGGATATTAGGGAACCATAGCTGTTGCATGTCTAACCCCAACCCGTCTCGCAGCAGGCTTTGGGCGGGACCAATGGGATGCAGAATATCGATATAGCTATAGGCAATGATATAGGTGGGTACTGCAAGAGGTAACAGTAGTGCCCAGTCGAGAAAAGCTCGACCATGAAATTGATAAGCCGTGACGATCCAGGCACTTCCTGTGCCAATAAGAATGGTCAGTAGACCAACACCAAGTAGAAGTAAAGATGTTTCTACCAATGTAGGTGGGATAACATAGCGAATCAGATGTTCCCAAATATCACTATTGCCTTGCAGTGCTGTCCAAACTAAAGCAAGGACGGGTAAACAGGCGAGAAGCGTCAATAGTCCACTTAGCGAAAATAACGAACTAAATTCAAATTTCTTTTTTGGCATTGAAGATCTAGGTATGATGAGAGGTGGAAACAAACCTGATCTTACAGAGAGAGTAAATCCTCCCTGTAAGTCGAGCGAGATTTAGTGATTAAACTGTACCTTATCAACCAAAAGATTGGCTGTTTTGCGGTATCGGGCAATTTCACTTAAGCGAATTGAATCCACCTTGAGTTTGCCAAAGCTTGCAATAATCGGGTCAATTTTAACCCCAGGTTTCACTGGATATTCAAAATCGCTTTTCGCATAGATCGCCTGAGCATGGTCAGAGACTAAAAACTCGAGCAATTGTACTGCTTCTTTACGATTGGGCGCATATTTAGATACGACGGCACCTGAAACATTGACGTGTGTACCACCATTTTCAAATCGCGGTAAAACCACATTAATGGAATTGCCCCAACGTCGTTGCTCTGCATCACCTGTGCGCATGGTGCCAACATAATAGGTATTTGCTACCCCAATGTCGCAAATCTTGCCGAGAATATCCCGTGCTACATCACGATCACCACCACTCGCAGGACGTGCTAAATTCGCTTTTACACCACGTAACCATTTTTCAGCTTCTTTCTCACCATGATGGGCAATATAGGCTGCGATTAAACCTGTGTTATAAGGATGGCTGCCGGAACGGATACAGATCTTATCTTTCCATTTTGGACTAGCCAAATCTTCATAAGAAATAGCAGTGATGGGAGTGCGCTCTTTAGAAACATAAACTGCACGTGCACGCATTGACAATGCATACCAGTGCCCATTTGCAGCACGTAAATTACCCGGAATTGAGCTGTTCAATACTTTTGAGTCTACACGTTGCGTCAAACCACTTTCGACTAAATCCACCAAATTCCCAAAGTCGACAGTGAGCATCACATCTGCAGGCGAACGTCGGCCTTCAGCTTTAACGCGTTCAAGCAACCCATCTTTAATAAAAACAGTATTGACTTTCACCCCAGTTTTTTGGCTGAACTCTTTTAAAAGAGGTTGAATTAGAACTGGTTCTCGTGTGGTATAAAGGTTGACTTCAGCTGCATGTACCCAGTTACAGCTAAAGGCAACTAGACCAGTTAAAAGAAGGTGAACTTTCGATAGTGATTTCATTTCTTATTTCCTTAACAGAGTTTAAACCTGAACTGCTTGTTCAAGCTGAGATGTGATGGCTATGTTAGAGTCGTCATCGGATGCAAAGAAGAAACATGCTGTTAAGTCTACGGATACATAGACTTGTTCAGTTTCAAAAAAATGCTGGAGATGGTCAACTTGAGCCAATAAAATGGTCGACTCAGCAGCAAGTTGCAGATGTAACTGGTAAGCGTGACCCATAAAACTGGATGAAATGACTTTTGCTGCGGCAGCGCCTTCGACTGGTTCTCTACAAACCTGTACCTGATGCGGACGGAAACAACAGGAAATCGATTTTTCAGCATATGCTAAGTTTTCAGGTAGTGCGATGTGACCAAAAATTGTTTTGATTTGATGATCTAACCGCTTGGCCGGTATTTCATTCAAAGCAGAAAAATAGCGTGCCGCGAACAGGGTTGAGGGCTGCAAATAAAGTTGCTTAGGTGTGCCGATCTGAATAATTTTCCCTTGATGCATCAATATAATTTGATCAGAAATTTGCAAAGCCTCTTCCGGATCATGCGTTACGATAACAGTAGTGGTTGCTGTCTTTTTTAAAAGGTCAATCGTACTTTGGCGGATTTGATCACGTAGCCGATGGTCCAGATTAGAAAAAGGTTCATCCATGAGTAACACATGGGGTTTAGGAGCCAAAGCACGCGCCAGAGCAACGCGCTGTTGTTCTCCACCCGATAAGGTGTATGGATAACTATGCATGTGATGATGCATGGAAACATGTTTTAAGGCTTGTTCTGCAATTTCTTGTCGCTGCTGTTTTGAGAACTTTTTTAACCCAAACATCACATTTTCCAGCACATTCAGGTGCGGAAACAACGCATAGTCTTGAAAAACCAGACCAATATTCCGTGCTTCTGCAGGGATGTGCTGTTCTTCATTCCAAAGAATGTTTTGTTCAAGCTGAATTGAGCCACTACTCGGTTCTTCTAAACCTGCAATCAAACGTAGCATGGTGGTTTTACCACAACCTGAATGTCCGAGTAAGCAAATGATTTGCCCACTCGTTGCAGACCATGTGGCTTGATTAACAGCAAAATGTGAGCCGAATTTTTTGCTTAATTTATTAATAGTTAATACATTGTTTGAATGTTCTGCATAGACATTCATGTTCAACTCGCAGTGCTATTTTCTTCACTAAATAATAACTAATAATCTTTCTCATGTAGAGAATTTTTATCAGTTTGATACAACATAAAATATTAAAATTGAGTATGGGTATATAAACGAAAGAAGTGAGATATTATTTTTGGAGAGTCTAGCTTTCTAACAACTCTCTTACGAAACTTTTCCTATTTTATATTTTTAGAACTAGGTGTTTATTTTTATATCAAAAGAAAATCCAAAAATGACACATGAATCAGTGTTAAACAAAAAATTTAAATGGATCTTCTTCTATGGTGGTCTTGGATAGGGAAGTAGTTTTGCTCTTATTTTCATATCATTAGATTCCTTCAACATAAACCTCAAGGTTTTGGCTCATTCCCTTTATTTTTAGCAATTTGTATTGTTGCTGGAATGATTCGTGGATGGGTAATGTCTAAGTCGACTATAGGTAGAAAATCTGAAAAAGCTCTCCTAATTGAACACATTATCATCAATTTAACATAATGGGCGTTATACGAAACGCATATAAAAATAGTTTTATATTTCAAAAAGTTATGCTATAAAAAAATTGGGACGCAAACCCGCAAAGCCGACTTGGAAACAAGTCGGCTTTTTTATAAGCAGTTTTGATAGTTCTTGCCAATAAATTTGACTAAAAATTACGCTTCTCAACTTGAGTGATACAATTTTGTGATACATTATTGTATATACAAATTTGAATGTTTTTTATGGAACAGTATTTTGAATGGGATGAGGCTAAGAATCGAAAGAAACAGAAAAAGCATGATATCTCTTTTGAAACTGCAAGCCTTGTATTTGAAGATCCTCTGCGGATCTCAATCCAAGACAGACATACCAATGGCGAAGAACGTTGGCAAACCATTGGTAGGGTAAAAGGCGTACTAATGCTGTTAGTTGCTCACACCATCTTTGATGAAGATGACTGTGAAATCATACGAATTATTAGTGCAAGACAAGTCACTAAAGCGGAGCGAAATCAATATGAGCATGGTTAGATATACACGCAAAGAGCTGAATGAAAACTTCAGTGACAAGCAAGATGCTGAAATTAAACGCTTGCTTGCTAAGGGAACTGTGCCTGATGATCAATTAGACCTATCTGATATTCCAGAAATAACCGACTGGAGTAATGCAGTTCGTCATGGGCAATTTTATCGTCCAGTGAAGCAACAGACTTCAGTTCGTCTAGATGCTGATGTACTAGCATGGTTGAAATCGCAAGGTAAAGGCTATCAAACACGTATGAACAAAATTCTACGTGAAGCAATGCTAAATGAACGTAAAAATCATCGATAAAAAAGGGTGCTATAAGCTCCCTTTTTTAATTTTAAAAAACACATAGAAATTAAGGTTATCGACTCTATTTTTGTGGGTCATGGCGAAGATCTATTGTCATATGCCTTATGAAATATTCTAATCCAGACTTATGATGAGGCATGGTGGAATCGAAATAAAGATTTCTTCCTGTCCTATCTGAACATGTAATTTCATACGAGTGATCTTGTTTGCGTTGTTCGTCAGAAACAAATGTTTTCCATCCATTTAAAATATCAATAGATGTCAGCTTTGTATCTTGTATATATATGAGCAATCCTCCATGATAATTATCAGTTGAGGAGTTGCTATACCTAGTAGTCAGCTGTAAAAAACCTTCAAAAATCTTAGTTGGGCTGCCATAAATCTTAGCTTCGCCTAGCCAAAGAAAATGACGATATTGAACATGTATATCTACATGACCATTATGAAAAGTATCATGAGAAGCTTTATAACCCATACCCTTTAGTTGGGTTTCTATTATCAAGGATAATTGATCTTCACTTTGTGAATGAGCATAATGCGCTTTCGCTTCTAAATCCTTAACACATATACCTAAGTCTTTATATAATTGTTTTATATAAAGTTCATAGTCATTTTTTTGTACAGCTATCCTTCGATTATACAAACTTTCTTCTAAAGGATCAGTTAAGTCAAATTCAAGAGTGGTCATGTTTTAAATATTCTTTAAATTCGTCTGTAAAAGAAAAATATCGAGAAATAATTTTAGAAAAATCTTCTTTACTAATACTTTCCTCAGTAAAAGGGTCTACATATGACTGGTTAAGAATACATTCATTAATCCACTCTTTATCGACTGAAATAATATCCTCGGAATATAGGTCACATGCTTGAAAATGATCATCTAAGACATTCAAAATCAATAGATTATTTACAAAAATTTTAAACTCAGAGTTCTCGATAGGTTTAATCACGTCATATATTTTTTTATAAGTCACATGCTTATAAGAACTTATTTCTCTTACATGAAAGAAATAAGTGACGAATTTATCTAACCAAGCAATCATTTCTTGGTAATGAGGTTCGCTTACTTCTTCATCAGAAAGTTCATTAGTTTCAATGAACCTCTTAATGTACAAGCTATCAACTGCTTCTGAGTTCATGATGTTTTGACGATTTCTTCAATTGCTTTGAAAAAGCTAGATTGATCTTTTGTTGAAACGTAAAAGTTATTCAGATTCGGTATGCCCGTATTGATTGCAAGAGCATGCCAAGAACCTTTAACCGTAACTAATACTTTATAGGCTTCAAGGTTGTACTCTTTAGTAATATTGTAAGGCTCAATAGTTGCATTCGCTATACCGCCTTTGTGATATTCACCACTACGTAAATCTTCAATACCTACTCTTGATGATTCATTATGTGAAATACCGTCATCAGTTTTAAATGACAGGTTTTTCACATTACCTATTTCCTCATAGTAGAGTCTTTCAATAGCAGGGAAAACATTACATCCAGTATCAGGAATATGCTCAAGTACAAGTTGATTTAGATATAATCTAAGCTTAGCTAACGCTCCTCGTAGATTTTCTTCGTGAAATTGTGATGAAAGATCCGCACACAAGATAATTTGTTGAGTGACATCATCTAAAATAATGCTATCAAAACAAGGTAAACGAACCTCTTTGTAAGCTACTAGCTTTTCATACTCCTCATTCACGTATTCACTTTTTAAAGCATCCACACGGATATTTTCTTTCAAAATAAAAGTTCTAATAATTTTGAACTGATAGATATACTTTTGTTCTACTTCTTGCTTAGCTTGGAAAATATGATCTTTGAAATCTCCATTTCTAGATAAATCTAAAGTTTGATCCGGTGCAACTAGACTTTCTAGATGCTGTTTTAATTGATCATAGCAAGATAATTCATTGTAAACACTCAAATATTTATCTTCAAAAAGAACCCTTTTATTAAAATCAGTCTTTATTTTTGTATACAAATCTCCTAATTTAGCTAATAAATCAGGTTCAATATCTTCTTCAAGTTCACTGATATGTACAAATAGACTAGACCAAGTATGAATTCGATCTAAGAATGTAAAACTTGCTAGTAAAGGATGTATTTCGTTTCTGAGGCTAACTCCACGACCTCTATATATTTTTAGTAGATTTACTATATTAGTTTTCAAGTCATCGAAATTCATGAATCCAACCGGTTTTCAATTTTTTGTTAATGTAACAAATTAAAAATATTCTATGTTTAATAACTTATAAGTTTTTCTATTATTTTTTTCGAATTTATTATTCAACTATACGAAAGAAAGGATACCTTTCATTTAACATAAAATCTCTTATACGAATGCATAGACATTTTAATTGGTGAATAACACAAAAATGGGAGCTATAAGCTCCCATTTTTAGTCTTTAATGCGCTTTTTAGCTTCGTCATAAACTATGCTATCAGCTCGTTTCCCGACTGTGATGAGCAAGATAACTACCTGATCATCTTTAACTTGATAGACAAGTCTGACACCAGCTTTTAATAATTTAATTTTATAGCAACCTGCAAGATCCCCTCTAAGCATATTCTTTGGAATATGTGGCTGCTCTATGACTTTGGCTAGTTTCTTCTTAAATTGATCTCGTATAGCAACAGGGAGTTTTTCCCATTCTGCTTTAAAGTCTTTGTGACGTAAAAGCTTATAAGTCATCTAATGTGACTTCCTCAAACATCTCTTTAGGGTCATTAATGCGCTTACGGACAAGAGCTAATAATTCTTCATCTTCTTCTGAAAGCAGAGCTTTTTTGACAGGTAGTTTCCCAGTCGTAGCAACATATTCAAGAATACTAGTAAAGAAATCTGTAGGTGCAATACCTTGTTCTTTAAGGATGGAATAGGATTTTTCTTTAAGGGCTTCATCGACCCTGAAGTTAACAGTAGCCATCATATCTCCCAGTTATTTAATGTGCTAAGAGTACTGTAATGCAAATTGCATTACAAGTCGACTTCGTATAACAACCATTATGTTAATTTTAGAAAAACTTCAAATGAGCTTACTGCTCAAGCAAGACTCCTGTCTAGCTTCACAATCCAAGTGTCTGACTTACGATTATTGTTTTAGATCCTCAAACATCCTGTTCTATGGAATCATCAAATGATGACTTTAATTTGACGTTTATGCTGATACATTTTTTCATCTGCTTCAATTACTGCCATTCGTAAATTTTTACTTGGTTCACGTGCCGCAACACCAAGAGCAGCATTAATTCCAGCATTTTGTAAGGACTTTAAAAGCCGATTCACCAATTTCTGAGTATTTTCTAAAGTCGTTTCAATATTTAGAATGCCAAACTCATCTCCTCCTAAACGCGCGACTAAATCATTGGAGCGTACATTTTTCTTTAAGATTTGGGCCGTTTTTTGGATCATCTGGTCTCCAGCCAAATGACCAAATTTATCGTTTATAGCTTTTAAGTCATTTAAATCTATCATAATCACTGTGGTTGGATGTCCGTACGTTTTACATCGATCTTCCTCTAAATCCAAAAATGTATCCCAAGCACGACGATTAAAAACACCCGTTAAATGATCGGTTAATGAATCCATTTCAAGCTTTTCACTAACTCTTTTTTGTTCATTAATTTTAAGTTCATTTTGTAAAATTCGACTAAGTAATAAACTTAATAGCTCTAATAGATCACTATGTTGTTCTATGCTTTGAGGCTGTACTGATGGATCAATAGCACATAATGTGCCGAAAATAGAACCATCCTCATTGAATAAAGGTTGCCCAATATAGGCGTTTATATCGACCAGTTTGTTGATGCCTGCTTCTACATACAGTGGAATCTTTTTCGAATCAGGTGCTATGCGTGGCCCTTTATCTAATACCATCTTAGAGCAGTATGAGTCAGCCCAATTGAAGACCTGTCCTGCCTGTACTCCATATCCATGATCTTTAGCTTGCAAAACTATCCAATCATTACTTTCAGTACGAGTAATCATCCATAAAGCAAAGCCTAAGTGATTATGTAAATACTCTAAAATTTTTTCACCAGCATCTTTAAAATCTTTAAA
>CAACWC010000141.1_pt1 | contig 14756 bp, 17 predicted proteins | sample 2275511 | NCBI WGS metagenome assembly CAACWC01 (sample SAMEA5312443, study PRJEB27640) | indoor metagenome | biome: indoor environment; feature: controlled; material: polymer antistatic dissipative epoxy resin | place: Italy | collected 2014-05-27 | reverse complement strand
AACAGTAAATTTGGCAATAGCCGCTTTTATTTTACAGGAACAACCAAAGAAGCCTATATCTTGGCGCTGAAAGGCATTTTGATTTACATCTTTACCCTCGGGATCTTTTTCCCTGTGCTGTTTTGGTATTTTAAAAAATATACGCTGGATAATTTACAACTTGGGCAGTTACGTTTTGAGTTACATGCCGATTGGCCTGACTATATGCGTGCCATGTATGTGCCCGTGTTTTTGTTTATTGGAATTGTCTTTGTTTTAGGATTATTCGTTGCCTTCACCCTTCAAGTGGGGAGCAGTTCTCCAACCCAGTTTGGGATCATCGTGGCGGTGATTTATATGATTGCTGCTTTTATGATTTGGCCGCTGATGATGGCGCGTATTTTTATTACCACATGGAATAAAGCCACGTTGGGGCGTAGTCCTTTCCAAACGGACTGTGGTCAAATGCATTATGCATGGATCGTGATGACCAACTGGATTTTAAAAATTCTTTCGCTCGGTTTGTTATCGGCATGGGCTGCTGTGCGTTTGTATCAGTATCAAATTGAGTCATTAACTTTAACCCTAAAAAATGATCCAGATCGTATGTACAATTTGGCTCAAGATGACCCGAATGCGATAGCTGAAGAGCTGAGTGATATTTTTGACATCGATATTTCGCTGTAACGAGGCTTAAATGCAGGAACAAAACATCACCTTTTATGATGGGCAGATTTCTAAGCCTTATCCAGCCACGATTGCACCGATAGATAGCGAAACGGTGTTGATCTGTTATAACCAGCAGCATCGTCGTTATTACTATGCAGATATGCAGTTGATTGGGGCATTGGGGCAGATTCAACCTGTGATTGAGTTGAAAGATGATGCACGGATTGAATTTCCACAAGCATTGCCTGACTGGTTTGAGCTGAACAAAAAGCATGTACAGCATTCGATTTGGAAATTAGAGCGTTCACCAAGTCTCATCTTATTTAGTGTGGTGTTTGTTGCCGCTTTTATCTTCGCCATTTTAAGATGGGGCATTCCAAGCGCAGCACATTATGTCGCGATGCAACTGCCTGCCGATACCATCTATAAACTCGGCGATGAAGCGCAAGAACAAGTGTTTAAGCTGACGGGACCTTCGACTATCCCTCTTGCACGTCAAAAACAAATCATACAAAGCTATCAAGACCTTGTTGCCAATGGACAACCTGCCAAAGTGCTGTTTCGTGCAGGCGGACAAATTGGAACGAATGCTTTAGCGCTGCCAAACAATACCATTATTCTGACCGATGAACTGGTCAATCTTGCCCAAGATGATCATGAGATTATTGGTGTTTTAGCACATGAGCAAGGGCACTTGGTCGAGCGACATAGCTTACAGCAAGCCTTATCCAGTTTAGGTTTTAGTGTGCTGTTGATTGCGGTGACGGGGGATAGTTCGGCCTTATTTACAACTTTGCCCGTGGCTTTGGTGGGTGCCAGTTATTCACGCAATTTTGAAAGTGATGCAGACTTGTATGCCATGCATGTCTTGGATAAAAACCAGATTTCAAGCTTACATTTAGCGAATTTCTTGGCACGTATGGAAGCCGATGCACGTGCCGAAGAGGAAGAAAAGCAGCCGCAAGGGAAGTCTGAAGAAGAGGAGGAAGGTGGCATTGGTTCATTCTTCCAAAGTCACCCTGCGACCCAAGAGCGTATTGCGGCTATTCGCCAATTTAACCAACAGCAACGCTTATCAAACTAATTCATTCAGCCGCTGACTTAAACTTGTGTCCATGTTGCTGTGAGGGGCGTTTGTCCCATACGGATCAGGTGATCTAAAACTACGTGTTCTAAGTGACTCAATTTTTCTTCACTCGCCTCAATGCTGACATGTAAATGTTCGGCTTGAGGACTTAAAAGGACCCGTGCTTCAGGCATGATAATGGTAAAACTACTGGGTTCTTGTTCGATTTCAAACTTATGTTTCCAATGATTCACCAGTCGTTTTGCAATTCGAGCCGCATCTGTCGTGACAATATCCGCAGTACTTTTCATATTTACCTCGTCGATTGATCTCTTACCATAACAGTTTCAAGTCAAATGAAAAGTTGAATGTTGCAACGCTACGTTGCAAATTTAGAAAGCTTAAAGCTTTCTTTTTTCACAAGTCCCAGTTCAAAAGCTGAATTTGCTATAATGCCTTTATTCCCTTTTGTATAAGCCAGGTACACGCATGTCCAAGCCTTATTTAATTGCACCATCTATTCTCTCTGCTGACTTTGCCCGTTTAGGTGAAGACGTTGAACATGTACTTGCAGCAGGTGCAGACGTGGTTCACTTTGATGTGATGGATAACCACTATGTGCCAAACCTGACTTTTGGTGCGGGTATTTGTAAGGCACTCAAGAACTACGGCATCAAAGCCCCGATTGATGTGCATTTGATGGTTAAACCTGTCGATCGCATGATTGGTGACTTCCTAGAAGCAGGCGCGGACATTATTACCTTTCATCCAGAAGCCTCTGACCATATCGACCGTTCTTTACAGTTGATTAAATCAGGCGGTGCAAAAGCTGGTCTGGTCTTTAACCCAGCAACGCCGTTACATTATTTAGATTATGTGCTCGATAAAGTCGATCAAATTTTGTTGATGAGTGTGAACCCTGGTTTCGGCGGTCAAAAGTTTATTCCGATGACTTTAGACAAACTACGTGAAGCACGCAAAATTATTGATGCTTCAGGGCGTGATATTCGTTTAGAAGTGGATGGTGGTGTGTCACCTGCAAATATTCGCGAGATTGCAGAAGTGGGTGCAGATATGTTTGTTGCTGGTTCAGCTATTTTTGGAAAACCAGATTATAAAGCTGTGATTGATGATATGCGTGCAGAGCTTGCAAAAGTGGGTGCGGTAAAGGTTTAAGCTCATAGGTATAAATGCTATACGGTCTGTGGATAACTTTGTGGATAAACTGGTGGATATCTATGTTGATAACGATATGGATAACTTGATTAATATTCAAACGTTTACGCAGTAATGGTTTAGTATTTAGACGTTAAATGTATAAAAAGGACTCATTTGAGTCCTTTTTTATGGTGTGAAAGCCTGATTTTTACTGATGCTTTATTCATCTGTGCTTAAGAATGGCACTGTTTAAAAAATAACTTTATTGTTTAAGTCTGCTGAGGTGCTAAACCGTCGCAGTAAATGAATTTAAATTTATAAACTTGTGTATAAACCATTCTTTGCTTATCCTGTAGATTGGGATCCGCAACAAAAGGTCAGGCATTTACATGCAAAAAGCGTTTTGTTGCGTGGAAATATCATTCTTCACTGACTAAATAATAGGATTGATTGTGCGTTCATTGCTCAAGACACATTCTTGGTTTGTCTTACTCATTACTTTGGTAATGGGGTGGAGTGGTATTGCCCAAGCTTCGGCAGCGCCGATGCATCAAATGATGCAACTAAGTATACAGGCTGCAACAGGTATGCAAAGCATGCCCGACTGTCATCAAACGAAATCATCGAGTCCAGTCTCTGGACATCAAATGCATATGGCTCAGACCGACATGACAGCGAAGAGCAACTGTCATGCCTCGGATATGCTGCAAAATAAGCAAGTTCAGTGTCAGGAGTGTGCACAGTATCACTGCCAAACGACGCTGACGCTTTTATACGTTGAACCGCTTGCAGTGGTTCAGCTTGAAGCCGCTTTAGTACAATCATCCCCCCATTTTCGTTATCAAGCTCAACATTTAGTGGGCTATTGGCAAGAAATTCTACGTCCTCCTAAAGCCTAATCCTGATTTTTAAAACTTTATTTTTAAAATTATTAGGATTTAGTCATGTCTATTCAATTTAAACAAAGCCTCATCCTTGGGGCGTGTCTGATGTCATCTTCTTGGAGCTTTGCCGCAGTCAAAGAATACCAATTAGTCATTGATGAAAGTCCCGTCAATTTAACGGGAAAGTCGTTAAAACGCATTAGCGTTAATGGACAGTTTCCAGCTCCCTTGCTTGAATTTGAGGAGGGCGATGATGCGGTCATTCGGGTTAAAAACAACTTAAAAAAACAGGATTCATCGATTCACTGGCATGGTTTGCTTTTGCCTGGGCTGATGGATGGTGTGCCCGGTTTTAACGGTTTTAATGGTATTCAGCCGAAGAGCGAATTTGTCTATAAGTTCAAGGTTCGTCAGAGTGGAACCTATTGGTACCATGCGCATTCTAAAGGACAGGAACAAGATGGGCTGTATGGCGCATTGGTTATTTATCCCAAAGACAAAAAGCCTTTAGCTCAGCATGAAAAAACTGAGCGTGACTATGTGGTGATGCTGTCGGACTTCCATGAGCAGAGTAGTGAACAAATTCATAAGAATTTGAAGATTTCTGCCGAATATTATCAAAATCAGCGTGAAACCGTTGCTGACGTGTGGAAACAAGTACATCGCGATGGCTTAAAAGCCGCGTTGCAAGACCGTTCCATGTGGAACCAAATGCGCATGCTAAAAACGGATCTGTCGGATGTTACGGGTTATACCTTCCTGATCAATGGTAAAACGCCTGAGCAGAACTGGACAGGTATGTTTAAGCCGAATGAGAAGGTTCGATTGCGTTTTATCAATGCCTCAGCCATGTCTTTTTTTGATATCCGTATTCCTCACTTAAAAATGACCGTGGTCAGTGCAGATGGTCAACCCGTCAAACCCGTTCCAGTGGATGAGTTTCGGATTGGAACTGCTGAAACTTATGATGTGATTGTGGAACCGAAAGCAGGGCATTATCAAATTGAAGCAGAGTCGATTGACCGTTCAGGCTACGCGATTGGAACTTTACACAATGAGTTGACTCCAATGGCACAGAGCATACATATGCCTGCGGCACGTCCACGCTCATTGTTAACCATGGAAGATATGGGGCACGGCTCAGAACATTCAGGTATGGATCATTCACAGATGAACCATGAAACAATGCCTGAAATGGATCACTCAAAGATGAGTCATGAAGCGATGCCTGAAATGGATCATTCGAAGATGAATCATGAAACCATGTCTGAGATGGATCATACACAGATGGGTCATGCGCAACAGAATGCGACAACAAGTTCGGTACAGAAAGCTGTTACCCCAGTGTATGGTTGGGCGAATGCCTCTACTCCTAAAGGTGATAAGGCATTGCAATATAGCGATCTGAAATCCTTAGAGCCTCAGAAAGATACCCGTGAGGCGACGAGCGAGCTAGTGATTCGTTTGGGTGGAACCATGGAGCGTTATTTGTGGACCATCAACGGGAAAAAGTTTAGCGACGCTGAACCGTTGAAAGTGAAGTACGGTGAGCGTATTCGGATCAAATTTATCAATGACAGCATGATGGCGCATCCGATGCATTTGCACGGTATGTTTATGCAACTGGAAAATGGACAAGCCGCGGTTGATATGCCGAATAAGCACACTTTGATTGTACCACCGGGCAAAACAGTGACTGCTTTACTGACCGCAGATGAGTTAGGCGAATGGGCCATTCACTGTCATCTGCTGTATCACATGAGCTCAGGCATGATGAATAAACTGATTGTGGCCAATGTCAGTGACGCTCAAGTGTCCACCACCCCAATTCAAGAGCAAAAAACAGCAGCTCAAGCTGAGCCAAAAGGAGATGAACATGCGCATCACTAATTTTTTTTCAGGTTTTGCTCTAGTTGTTAGTGTCTTATTGAGTTCGTTTGCCATGGCTGCTGAATCTCATGCACAGCATGAAAAACAAAAAGCCAAATCAACAAGCCAAGTTCAGTCCAAAGAAATGCCACATGAGCATCATCAGCATAGTGCCGATGAACATGCTCAGATGCAGAAACAGAAAAATGCGGTGGGTCAGCCTTCATCGGAGAAGCAAGCTCAGACTCAACCAAGCAAGCAGTCGAAGGTTCAGAAAGGAGATCATCATGTGCACCATTAATCTTTTTTCTAAAAGCATATTAAGCAGTTCTTTCGTGTTGATGAGTGCTGCGGCTATGGCGCATGAAGGGCATCATATGCCTGCTGAAGCAAATGCAAATATGTCCATGACAACTGAGTCCGTGATGTCACAACATGCACAGCATCAGGCGATGACCAGTCTTCCTCAAGCTGCTCCACAGTCTAGCGTACAACATGTGCAGCAGATGAATCATGATTCAACAGCACATACGCATGATCACCGCAAAGAGCACGGTGCGCAAATTTATGCGGTCACCACTGTCGATAACAAATGGTTACTGAATGAAGATGGCGATGGTGGTTTAAAGTCTGAGTTTGAAACTCGTATCGGGACAGATGAAAATAAGCTGTTTATCAAAGTACATGCGGATAAGCAGGAATCGCATAAGGCTGAATATTATGCCAAAGTGCTGTATAGCCGTATGATCTCAGACTTTTGGGATGTACAGGCGGGTGCACGTTACCGAGCTGAAAAAGTGGAGCGTGCACAGCAGGGATGGGATACGGAAGAAAAAGTGGATGGGGTGCTTGGCTTACATGGTTTAGCGCCGTATTTCTTTGAAACCGATGCTTACGTATATGCTGGTGCAGACAACTATGCTGCGTTTAGTTTAGAAACTGAGCGGGACTTGTTACTGACCCAAAAGCTGATTTTCAAGCCTTACTTAGATATGAATATTATTTTCAGTGATGACTCTAAATATGCCAAAAAATCGGGTCTCAGTAGTGCAGCTGTCGGTCTTGAGACGCGTTATGAAATCAGCAAAAAAGTCATGCCTTATGTGGATATTGCCTATGAATATAGCAAAGGCAATGAAGCGACGGCTTGGCAGACTGAAAGTGACGAAGAGAAAGGTTGGCAGTATGGAATGGGTCTTCGCTTTAAATTTTAACCTGGACGTTTAGCTTTAAAGTGAATATCTAAGATTGCACCAAGGTTGTGCTGAAAGAGTGATCTGCTGGTTCGGGTCACTCTTTTTTGCGCTTTAATGATTTCTAAGTGTGAAAATCATTCATTTTGGTGCACTCTTTGCTATAATTTGATGCATATTTAGGAGGAACGACCTCCCTCATATTGATAAAATTCGTCAGGACGGCCTGACTCTAGTAAAGAGGAGTCAGTGGCATGGCTTGGGTTTTTCTTATCTTTGCGGGTCTGTTTGAAATCGTTTGGGCATATTCAATGAAGCTGTCTGAAGGGTTTAGCAAACTTACACCCAGCATCATCACCATTGTGTTCATGGTTTTAAGTTTTGGTTTACTGGCCTATGCAATGCGAACATTGCCGCTAGGGACCGCGTATACCATTTGGACTGGAATTGGTGCGATAGGGTCTTTCTTGGTGGGGATTTTTATTTTAGGTGAGCCCGCGACAGCTATGCGGATGTTTGCTGCGGTGCTGATTGTATCGGGCCTGATTTTGATGAAACTCTCATCCAGCTAAATTCATTCAAATATGTAGAGCTTCAAGCGATCCTTCGTTTGAAGCTTTGTTGTTTCTGTTCTGAATAAAAGGTGTATTGCGTATGGCATGGGTGATTTTAATTGTCGCAGGTTTGCTCGAAGTGGTTTGGGCTTATGCAATGAAAGTATCGGATGGTTTTACCAAGCTGACGCCGAGTATATTAACCCTCATATTTATGGTGGCCAGTTTTGCATTGCTGTCTTATGCCATGAAGACCTTACCTTTGGGCACTGCCTATACGGTTTGGACAGGGATTGGCGCGATTGGTTCATTTTTGGTTGGTATTTTGATTTTGGGTGAACCTGCCAATGCCATGCGGATGCTCGCAGCGGTTTTAATCATTTCTGGACTTGTACTGATGAAACTTTCATCGTCATAATGTTGCATACATAGACAATTTTTGTGGTGAAGCATGCGCTTATTTTTTAAATATATGCCATCTCTTGTCGGTGTACTTAGACTGGTGGCACATGATCAAGCCTTGGTTGCCGTATTGTGGGAAAATGAAAACCCAAAAAGGGTACGCTTAGCTGAGTTGGTTGAACACAATCAGCATCCGATTTTGCTGGAAACAGAGAAACAGTTGAGCGAATATTTTGCGGCAAAGCGTCAAAATTTTGATTTGCCTTTGGATTTTGTTGGAACAGATTTTCAGAAGCAAGTTTGGCAGGCTTTATTGCAAATTCCGTTTGGTGAAACCCGAAGCTATAAAGATATTGCGCTACAGATTGGCAATGTAAAAGCTGTTCGTGCAGTGGGCGCAGCCAATGGCAAAAATCCGATTTCAATTATTGCGCCGTGCCATCGGGTGGTAGGTGCGAATGGAAAATTGGTCGGCTTTGCGGGTGGTCTGGACAATAAAGATATTTTATTGACGCTTGAGAAAATTGCGAATTAAGATCATTTTTCGGAGTTTTTATGCTCGTATTTTAGTTTAATAATTTTAAAATCAGTACTTTGTTTTTTTAATCTATATTCTTTTAAAGAATCGTGTCTTTAACTCAAATAACGATGAATAATATGATAAGTCAAATTGTGGGGAATGTGTTTTCAGAGCTGTGGTGGATGTTGCTGATCTTGTTCGGGATCGGCCTTTTAAAAGCGTTTAAGCCTTATCTGAAAGGAAAGTTCGGCGAGTTCGCAGTTCAAGCGCATGTGAAATTGTATTTGGATGAGCGTTATACTCTAATTAACGATGTGACTTTGCCTGATGAGCAGGGCGGGACAACTCAAATAGACCATATTGTATTGAGCCCTTTTGGTGTTTTTGTGATTGAAACCAAAAACTATAAGGGCTGGATTTTTGGTGGTGAACGTCAAAAGATGTGGACACAGAAAATTTATAAAAAGAGTTTTAAATTTCAAAATCCACTACATCAAAACTATAAACACATCAAAGTGCTGCAAAGTGTGTTGCAAGATATTGTCGATGTAGATTATATCCATTCTGCTGTGGTGTTTATGCCTGAATGCGAGTTCAAAACTGCAATGCCCAGTACAGTATTTAGAGGTAAAGCATGGGTCGATTATATTAAGACCTTTAAAACAGAAGTGATTCCAGCGATGAAACTGAAACGGATTCAACTTCGGATTGAAAAAGAAGTGTTAGAAAAGTCATGGAAAACCAACCGTGAGCATGTCGCACATTTAAAACAACGCCATCAAGATGGTTAAATACTCCATTCCAAAGGTGACTCATTCATTTTGTGCCGAAAATAAAATCTAGAATTTAAAAAAAGCCAGTCCATGAAGAAATGGACTGGCTTTTACCTTTGCAGTTTTTTTCTAACTTAAAAACGCTTTGGAATTTTTTGACCGCCTTCAACAGGTGTTTCTGCCTGTTTTAATACACCAAAGAGCCATGTTTCGGCATGATGTACTGCGACTTTAACACTGTCACCTTGCGCCAAACGACCTGCAATAAAACTCGCCAGCGAACAACCTGAACCGTGATATTCGCCTGCTAAACGCGGGCAGCGAGTTTCAGAAATGAGCTCGCCATTCACAAACAGGGCATTACGAATATAGTCAGGTGTGTCTTCATGACCCCCTTTGACCAGTACCGCTTTGGCACCCATTTCAAACAGTTTTTGTGTTGCGGCATCTAAGTCATCGAGACCCGTTAACGCCCGTAATTCAACTGTATTTGGGGTAATAATGTCCGCCAATGGGATCAGTTCAACAAAGGCTTTGACCAAGGTGGCTTGATCACCCAGTGAACCTCCACTGTTCGCCACTAAAACAGGGTCGAGCACATACTTGTACTCAGGATGTTCACGTAGAAACTCAGCCAGTGCTGCAATATTATCTGTGGTGCCTAACATGCCAGATTTTACGGCTTTAATCGGTAAATCACCGACAACAGCGTGGGCCTGAGCTAACAGCAATTCTTTTGACGTCGCTTCAAAGCCAAACACTTGTTGCGAGTTTTGAACAGTGAGTGCTGTACACGCAATGGCTGCATGCGCACCACTTTGACCAATCGCTTCAATATCGGCCTGTAAACCAGCACCACCTGAAGGGTCTAAACCAGAAAAGCACAGTACTGTTGCGCGCACAGAAATATCCTTGTTGCGAAAATTTGCGATAGTATAGGCAACTTTAGCAGAACTCTCGATAGTATTTTATTTAAAGCCCAAGAAGGATCAGCTGTGATTAAACATATTTTGCTAGATTTAGATGGAACCTTAACAGATCCGAAAGTTGGTATTACCGTCAGTGCGCGTTATGGCTTAAACAAAGTCGGACACCCCATTGCTGAAGATCTAAACATTGACTGGATTATTGGGCCACCTCTGAAAGCGTCTTTGGCAAAACTTTTAAATGTTGCAGTGGACGATGTTTTGGCAGAGCAAGCTTTATTGGGCTATCGTGAGCGTTTTGCGGTGAAAGGTTTATATGAAAACCATTTATTTGCCGATGTTGAACCGACCTTAAAAAAACTGACTGAGCAGGGCTATCACTTGTATTTGGCGACAGCAAAACCAGAAGTCTATGCCCGTCAAATTTTAGAGCATTTCAATTTACTGCAATACTTTATTCATCCCTATGGCAGTGAGCTAAACGGTGAGCGGACCAATAAGGGAGAGTTGATTGCTTATATTTTAGAAAAAGAGCAGTTAAACGCAGAAGAATGTTTGATGGTTGGTGATCGTGAGCATGACATTTTGGGTGCACGTCGCAACGGCATTGAAACCATTGCGGTGGAATACGGTTATGGTTCTGATCAAGAGTTGACGGAAGCCATGCCTAAAGCACGAATTAAAACCTTTGCCGATGTCTTGGACTTTATTTAACGCAGACAGAATTTAATTCGGACAGGATTTAAATAACGCCTTTTTCGGCTGCGCACTACTTTCTACATTAAAACAGTTGTGCGCAGTGATTAAAAATTAAAGTCCCAACATACGTCTAATTTCATTCGCTAACAGTGCTGGATTGGCCTGTTGATGGGGAATGGTAAGGCTGTTGAAGCCATCACCACGAAATTTACGATCCACTTCTAAAAGCACATGGGTTTGATGTTGCTCCGCCACAAAGGACACTTCAACTTCATTGATACTGTTGAACAATTGCGTAGGTTTAAATTCAAGTTCTTGATAACAACCAATGCTCGAGTGGAAGCCGTTGCCACGTAGTTGACCTTTTTCAACATCGACGGTCATCAACTGAAAACCGCATTGCTGCATGGCTTGAATAAACGCCTGCATAGTCGGTGTCGGTAAAATTTGTAAATAGTCTTTGTCAGTGGCATCGAGCCCCCAGTCCACATCTAAATGTGTATGTAACCACACTCGGGTTTTATTGATGCGGCAAGGCACATCTGTAACTGGTGTTTCAAAGGGCAGTTGAATCGAAAAAGGAAATGCATGTGACTGATGGGCTTGTAACTCAAAAGCCCCGCTAATGTGCCATTCGGCAATACTTAACGCACTATTGTACTCAGCATCATCTGACTCAACTTCGGCTGTGGTCATGAGCTTTAAATAAATACCGTTGATAATTTTATTAGACGCCGCACCTTTAAAAATAACCTCACCCTGAATGGCTTGACCCGCTTGTGGTGCGGTGGTGTGTAGACGAGTATCCACTTGAATGCCTTGTAAGCCAAGACTAGACATGAGTTTGTTAAACATGGTGCAGAACTTCCAATAGGGAATCGATAGATTTTAAACATTTAAAGTGAATGCATTTTTAAAATGCATATTTTTAATAAGCTGTTAGCGAATGTCCAAATAAAAACTTTCTTTGACTTCTTCCATCACAATATAACTGTGCGATGACGCTGAAGAGGGCAGTTTTTTCAGTAAATCACCCAATAGGCGTCGGTAGGCACTCATTTCTTTTAAACGGGCTTTGACTAAATAATCGAATTCACCTGAAATCAGATGGCATTCTAAAACTTCAGGGATTTCGACCAAGTCACGTGCCACTTGATCAAACACATCGCCAGACTTGGCTGACAGCTTAATCTCTAAAAACACCAATAAGTTTCGATCGACCAGTTGTGGATTGAGGCGTGCGTAGTAACCCATGATAATACCGTCGCGCTCTAAGCGTTTGACACGTTCTGAACAGGGTGTGGTTGAGAGGTTGACGCGAGAGGCCAATTCACTAATCGCAATTCGTCCATCACGCTGTAAAATGTCTAAAATCTGCTGATCAATCCGATCTAATTTACGCATTATAAATTTCCTATGTTTAGAATTTTAGCGCGACAAAAATGGCGATTTACCTAGATTATAATATTAAAAACAGTGAAAAAAACTATTAACCTAAAAATATACTAGTGAAATAAACTAGTGTGTGTAAGGGATCAGTCATGCGTGTAATTGTCTTAGGTAGTGGTGTCATCGGTGTTGCAAGTGCATATTACCTTGCACAACAAGGCGCAAGCGTTACGGTTTTAGACCGTCAAGCTGGTCCTGCTGAAGAAACTAGCTTTGGTAACGCAGGGCAAATCTCTCCAGGTTATTCTACACCGTGGGCTGCACCTGGTATTCCGTTTAAAGCCGTAAAATGGATGTTCCAACACCATGCACCTTTAGCGATTAACATCGATGGTAGCATGTGGCAGTTGAACTGGATGGCGCAAATGTTGAAAAACTGCAATCCACAAAGCTATGCCATTAACAAAGAGCGTATGACCCGTGTTGCTGAATACAGCCGTGACTGCTTACGTGAACTGCGTAAAGAAACAGGCATTCACTATGAAAACCGCGCGAAAGGAACTTTGCAGGTTTTCCGTAATGAAGCACAGCTTGATGCCGTACAACGTGACATCCAAGTGTTAAAAGAATGTGGCGTCGACTACGAATTATTATTAAAAGATGACTTAGCCAAAGTCGAGCCAGCTTTAGCCTATGCCAAAGACAAACTGGTTGGTGGTTTACATTTACCGAATGATGAAACAGGTGACTGTTACTTATTTACCAATGCTTTGGCAAACCTTGCGAAAGACATGGGCGTAGAATTTAAATTTAACCAAAATGTTGAAAAACTTGTGGTTGAAGGGGATGAAATCAAAGGCGTGGTGGTTGATGGTCAAGTGCTTACAGCAGACCGTTATGTGCTTGCTTTTGGTAGTTATTCACGTGATTTCTTAAAACCATTGAATTTGAATTTGCCTGTGTATCCTGTCAAAGGCTACTCACTGACCATTCCAATTGTAGATCCAGCATTTGCACCGCAGTCGACGGTTCTTGATGAAACTTATAAAATTGCCATCACGCGTTTTGACCAGCGTATCCGTGTGGGTGGTATGGCTGAACTGAGTGGTTTCAACCACGGTTTAAACCAAGACCGCCGTGCGACCTTGGAAATGGTGACTCAAGACTTATTCCCAGGTGGAAATTTAGCTGAAGCAAGTTTCTGGACGGGTTTACGTCCAATGACACCAGACTCTACGCCGATTATTGGTGCGACTCGTTTTAAAAACTTATTCTTGAATACAGGACATGGCACCTTGGGTTGGACCATGGCATGTGGTTCAGGCAAGCTTATTAGTGACTTGGTGATGAACCATCAACCAGACATCAGTACTGAAGGTCTATCGATTCAACGTTACCCTTCAGCAGCCTAATCCGTTTTAGGCCATATTGATTCAAGGAAGAAGAAAATGCCACGTCCAATTACTGCAGTGATTCATAGCCAATCACTGCAGCATAATTTAAATGTTGCTCGCACAAAAATGCCGAATAGCCAAGTCTATGCGGTGGTCAAAGCCAATGCCTATGGTCATGGGATTGAACGCGTCTATCAAGCGTTCAAGTCTGCCGATGGTTTTGCGTTGCTCGATTTGGCAGAGGCGAAACGCATCCGTGCTTTGGGCTGGACAGGTCCAGTTCTGTTACTCGAAGGTGTTTTTTCAGAGCAAGACCTATTTGACTGTCATGAGCTGGGTCTAAGTTTCAGTATTCATAGTGAATATCAACTCGAATGGTTAGCGCGTTTTCCTTTAAATGCGCAGTTCGATGTTTATTTAAAAATGAACAGCGGCATGAATCGTTTAGGTTTCCGTCCTGAACAATACCGTCAAGTGTGGCAGCAGCTTTCCAGTTTGCCTCAAGTTCAACGTTTGACCCATATGATGCATTTTTCGGATGCCGATGGTGAGCGTTTCGGACGTGACGGCATTGCGCATCAATGCCAGTTATTTGATGCCATTATCCATGATCTACCGGGTGCACGTTCTGTTAGCAACAGCGCAGCCATTCTCCGCCATGAACAGTTGCAGTCGGATGTGATCCGCAGCGGCATCATGCTCTATGGTAGTTCTCCAGATTATCCAAGCCATTCGATTCAAGACTGGGACTTGCAACCTGCCATGAGTCTGCGCAGCGAGCTGATTGCCATTCAGCAATTAAAAGCAGGCGATAGCGTCGGGTATGGCTCAAAGTTCATTGCTGAAACCGACATGCGTGTGGGTATTGTGGCTTGTGGTTATGCCGATGGTTATCAACGGATTACCGCAACAGGTACGCCTATTTTAGTCGATGGACAACGCAGCAGCTTGGTCGGGCGTGTCAGCATGGATATGTTGGCGGTCGATTTATCTCACCTTCCAAATGCCCAAGTCGGCAGTGAAGTGGTGCTGTGGGGTACATCGAAACAGGGTGCTGTACTCAGCATTGATGAAGTCGCAGCAGGTTCAGGCACGATTGGCTATGAGCTGATGTGTGCTGTCACTGCACGTGTCAATTTTATCCAAGATTAAATTTTATTTTTATACAGTTTCATACAAGGAAAGACCTATGTCACATTCAGACATTCAAAAATTCAACACCAACGAAGTCATGAGTGCAGTCACTGTGTTTAATCAAGTGGTGTATTTGTCAGGGCAAGT
>CAACWC010000234.1_pt1 | contig 15382 bp, 16 predicted proteins | sample 2275511 | NCBI WGS metagenome assembly CAACWC01 (sample SAMEA5312443, study PRJEB27640) | indoor metagenome | biome: indoor environment; feature: controlled; material: polymer antistatic dissipative epoxy resin | place: Italy | collected 2014-05-27 | reverse complement strand
CCTTTGCCACTCCCCTGCAAAATCCTTATACTTAGAACCAATTTTTTCTTATATTTATAATGGATGCTGCATGAGTCGCGCCATATCGCATATTGATACATTCCAAGGCTTAATTCTTGCCTTACAAAACTACTGGGCTGAACAAGGTTGTGTCATTTTACAACCTTACGATATGGAAATGGGTGCAGGGACATTCCACACTGCAACATTCTTACGCGCACTTGGGCCTGAAACTTGGAACGCCGCATACGTTCAACCCTCACGTCGTCCTAAAGACGGTCGTTATGGTGAAAACCCAAACCGTTTACAGCACTACTACCAGTTCCAAGTAGTACTGAAACCAAACCCAGACAATATCCAGCAGCTTTATCTCGATTCGTTAAAAGCGATTGGTATTGATACCCTCACTCACGACATCCGTTTCGTAGAAGATAACTGGGAATCTCCAACACTGGGTGCTTGGGGCTTAGGTTGGGAAGTTTGGCTCAACGGTATGGAAGTGACTCAGTTCACTTACTTCCAACAAGTCGGTGGTCTTGAGTGTTACCCAGTAACAGGTGAAATCACTTACGGTCTTGAGCGTTTGGCAATGTACTTACAAGGTGTCGATTCTGTTTACGATCTTGTTTGGACCAAAGGTCAGTTTGGTACTGTGACTTATGGCGATGTGTTCCATCAAAATGAAGTGGAACAATCGACCTATAACTTTGAATATGCAAATGTTGAAAAAATGTTTGAATTATTCGATTTCTATGAAGCAGAAGCAACTCGCTTAATGGAAGCTGAACTTCCACTTCCTGCCTATGAACAAGTGATTAAAGCATCACATAGCTTTAACTTGCTCGATGCACGTGGTGCGATTTCTGTGACTGAGCGTCAACGCTATATTTTACGTGTACGTACTTTGGCACGTTCAATTGCACAAAGTTATGTGGCTGCTCGTGCCAAGCTTGGTTTCCCAATGGCAGAACCACATTTACGTGATGAAGTTTTAGCGCAATTGAAAGCTCAGGTTGAAGCTGAAGCGGCTCAAGCAGAAAAATCAGCGGAGAACAAATAATGTCTAAACATACCATTTTATTTGAACTTGGCTGTGAAGAACTTCCCCCAAAAAGCTTAAAAACTTTACGTGATGCATTGCAAGCTGAAACTGTAAAAGGTTTAAATGATGCAGGTTTGGCTTTTGAAGCCATTGAAGCTTATGCAGCACCACGTCGTTTGGCATTGAAAATTATCAATGTCGATGGTGCGCAAGCCGATACTCAAAAACGCTTTGATGGCCCTGCTGTACAAGCTGCTTATGATGCAGAAGGCAAACCAACCAAAGCACTTGAAGGCTTTATGCGTGGTCAAGGCATTACTGCGGATCAAGTTTCAACTTTCCAAGCGGGTAAAGTTGAAAAAGTTTGCTACCTAAAAGATGTGAAAGGTCAAAGTCTTGACGTTTTACTACCACAAATTTTACAAACTGCTTTAGATAACCTTCCAATTGCAAAACGCATGCGTTCTGCGGCAAGCCGTACCGAATTCGTTCGTCCTGTAAAATGGGTTGTATTGTTAAAAGACAATGATGTTGTTGATGCAACCATTCAGGATCATAAAGCAGGTAATGTGACTTATGGTCATCGTTTCCATGCCCCTGAAGCGATTACTTTAGCCAATGCGGATGCTTATTTAGATGCGCTTCGTGCTGCAAAAGTTGTAGCGAATTTTGAAGAACGCCAAGCCATCATTGATCAACAAGTTAAAGCACTTGCGGATGAAGTGAATGCGATTGCGATTGTTCCAAGCGACCTTCGTGATGAAGTGACCGCATTGGTTGAATGGCCAGTTGCACTTCGTGCGAGCTTTGAAGAACGTTTCCTTGCTGTGCCTCAAGAAGCGTTAATCACCACCATGCAAGACAATCAGAAGTATTTCTGTTTGGTGAATAGCGATAATAAATTACAGCCTTACTTCATTACTGTTTCAAATATTGAGTCTAAAGATCCAACTCAAATTATTGAAGGGAATGAGAAAGTTGTACGCCCTCGTTTGTCTGATGCTGAATTCTTCTTCTTACAAGATCAAAAGCAACCGCTTGCATCTCGTAAAGAAAAATTAGCCAATATGGTTTTCCAAGCACAGTTAGGTACACTTTGGAATAAATCTGAACGTATTGCCAAATTAGCTGTGGCTTTATCTGCCATCACAGGTGCAAACCCTGCAGATGCTGAAAAAGCAGCACTACTTGCAAAATGTGATTTAACTTCTGAATTAGTCGGTGAATTTCCTGAACTTCAAGGGATTGCGGGCACTTACTATGCACGTATTGAAGGCGAGAATGATGAAGTTTCGGAAGCTTTAGGTGAGCAATATTTACCTAAGTTTGCTGGTGATGTTTTACCGAAAACCAAGACAGGTACAACGATTGCCCTTGCGGATCGTTTAGATACCCTGACAGGTATTTTCGGTATTGGTCAAGCGCCTACAGGTTCGAAAGATCCGTTTGCTTTACGTCGTTCTGCGATTGGTATCTTGCGTTTAGTGACTGAAAACAATCTTGATGTTTCAATTGAAGAACTGATCAAGCTTGCTTTGGCTGCTTATGGCGATGTATTAAAAGACCATGACAAGACTTTGGCGGATGCGGTTGCATTCCTTGAAGGGCGTTATCGTGCGAAATATGAAGACCAAGACGTTGCTGTTGATGTGATTCAAGCGGTTCAAGCACTTTCACCAAAATCTCCTTTAGATTTTGATAAGCGTGTAACTGCGGTGAATCATTTCCGTAGCCTGCCTGAAGCTGCTGCATTGGCTGCTGCGAATAAGCGTGTTGCCAATATCTTGGCGAAAGAAGCTGCGCCTACGGGTGAAATTGTTGAGTCTAAATTGCTTGAAGATGCTGAAAAAGAACTTTATGCAGAGATTCAAGCTATCCTGCCTGTGGTTCAACCGCTTTTGGCTGCAAAAGACTACACCGCTGCACTTTCTAAGTTAGCTGCGCTGCGTGCGCCAATTGATGCCTTCTTTGATGGCGTAATGGTCATGGCAGATGATAGCGACTTGAAAGCGAACCGTTTACGTTTACTGGCTCAGTTACGTAACTTGTTTACAAGTGTTGCTGATATTTCGGTGTTGCAGCACTAAGCCTTAATTGGTTGTGAATTAAAAAAACCTGCTAGAAATAGCGGTTTTTTTAATACTAAGAATAAATCAGCAGTAATCTAATGAACCTCACCAATTAAAAATTTTTACCGTATAGATGCGTACCTTGTGCTTTGCCATGCCCTTTTGCTGGCATTCGGCTATGGCCTATGGAAGCTACATCCTCATATACAGACCAAACCGGATATGAGCGGTCTATTCTTTATGATTGTCTCTATTTTGGGCGGTTTTGTAGGGCTGATTATACTCGCTGTAACTCTGCCTCGTTTAGACCGTTCTGTCCGTAATTTATCAGTGAACAAATTTGTTTTGGCACTGCTGTATTGGGTCTCTTGTACCGCTATTTTTGTACTATTTGGCAGCAGTAAATTTTTCTTCAATAATCCGCTCGTTTTGCTGATTTTTGTGTTGCTGTTTTTCGGCAGTGTTTATCTTTCGGTGATCCGCCTTGCAGATATGCGTAAAAAAGACTGGTTGATTCTAAGCGGAATTCTTGGAGCTATTGTGCTGTTTTTCTTTTTGCCAAAGTTTTAGAAAATGGTTTAAGTAAAAGATGCTTGGCTTGTAATGCTTTGAAAGTTAACCGTTCAGTTACGTGATTTGCCTACCAGTGGTACGGATGTTTCTGTGTTACAGCACCAAAATCACGATAGATTGTAATTGCTTAGAAAACCAGCTATTTTTATGGTGGGTCTTTTAATTGAACATAAAATGACAAAAACAATCGTATTTAATAAAAACTTAAGAATTGGTGAATTAGATGCTGAGGCTGATAGCAATCTTTTAGATCATTGCTTCATAGATAATGGATATATTGATCAACTGTTAGATGTTAATAACCCTAAATCTATTATTCTAGGAAGAACTGGATCAGGAAAAAGTGCTCTTTTATATAAACTTGAAAGATCCGTACATAAGTGTAAACGCTTAGATCTTCATGATATTTCAATTAAATTCCTAGAACACTCTGATATTATTAATTTTTTTGAATCAATCGATGTCAAGCTAGACCTTTTCTACCGCATGTTATGGCGCCATATATTAATACTTGAATTATTAAAATTACGGTATGATTTTACTGCTGATACTTCATCTAACAGTTCAATATTCAGAAACTTTTTAGATTGGTTTAAAACTCATAATGAAAGAAAAGCGTACGATTATTTCCAGCAATGGGGTGATAAATTTTGGCTTGAGACAGATGAACAACTGAAACAAATTACCACTAAATTAGAGAGTGATACAAAAGCAAGTTTAGGTTTAAATAGTCAAATTATACAAGCTGGAGTAGAAGGTTTATCAAGATATTCAGAAGAGCAAATTACTGATATTAAAAGAAAAGCTCATCAAGTTATTGATGGCTCTCAAATAGCCAATCTTAATCAGATATTAGATTCTCTTAATCAATCTGCCTTTAATGATCCACAAAAAAAGTTTTATTTGATAATCGATCAGTTAGATGAGGATTGGGCAAATACTGCAACACGTTGTAAATTTATTAGAGCTTTAATTGAAGAGATTAAATCCTTTCGTAAAATAACAAATATTAAACTTGTTATTGCATTAAGAAAGGATCTATTACAACTTGTTTTTGATAAAACTAGAGATTCAGGTTTTCAAGAAGAGAAATATGAGTCCTATATTTTAGACATTGTTTGGCAGAAAGATGATTTACGCAATTTAGTTGAAAGACGTATAAACCAAGTATTTAAATCTCAATACACAAATCATGAAGTCGAATTTGATGATATTTTTCCGACTCCGCGAAAAAAAGGCGGGCAATTAGCCTTTGATTTTTTGATAGAACGAACACTCAGCAGACCTAGGGATATCCTTCAATTTGTAAACTGCTGTTTTCAAGCATCATCTGATAACAAAATCTCATGGAGAGCTTTACTGGCAGCAGAGGCTGTTTACTCTGGAAAACGTTTAAATTCTTTATCGGAAGAATGGTCTCAAATTTATCCATCGCTGTTAACCATCACAGAAATTTTACGAGGAAAAAAAGCAAATATTTCTAGGTCAGATCTCAGCGGTGCAGAACTCCAAGATATTATTCTTGAACTCTTTTCTTGTGAATATAATGATCAATGTAGTGAAATCTGTAAACGTTATATGGAGTCTAAAACAAGTGTTAAAGAATCAGAAATCTTGTCTATTTTTTTAACAGCTTTATATAAAGTAGGTATTATTGGTATAAAACTTAGTAGCCTAGATACCTTTGTATGGTCATTTATAGACCAACCTTCGATTACTATAGGTGATGCTAAAAGAACTCAATCAATAAAAATACATAAAATGCTACATCGTGCTTTAGATATTATTCTTAATCAAAATGAGATTTACGCCAAGGAAGATTATACATAAAAAATGAAATGCTCTTATTGCACCATACTTAAACCAACAGATTAGAAAAATCAGAGTTGAATAAAAACTTATTCTAATTTTAAGTTCAGCATTTAGCATAATCCAATAATGTTTTATTTTGAACTTTAGAATAATGCAAGTATGGTCAACTCCAAACCATTTCCCTATACTCAACCTAACAACTCGCAACAAGAACGAACCTTATGAAATTAAAAACTGTACTTTTCGCTACTTTTGCTGCCCTTTCTATTACAGCATGTACATCTCAACCAACAATTCCACAGTTGACAGCGGGTGTATTACAAGAAGTCCAAAACATTGAAGTCTATCCGGACACAACTAATAACAAAGCAAAACTGACCAAATTTGAAGACAAATGCGTCATCGAATTTACCGGCAACCTCAAAGCAGGCAAAGTCGTAGAACAGTGGGCGTTCCGTGACTACACCCTCATCACAGGTGGCTCAGCAACCTTTGCACTCGATGGCACAAGCACAGCAACCAAATTTGAATTACACGATGCAGAAGTACAGAAAAACTTCCTCGCACTACGTAATCACTTTGCAAAAGAAGCCTTAGCGCAATGTAACTAAGCAAATCGTCATCACTGGTGCAACATCAGTGATGACTTTCTATCAAATGCCTTTCGCTTCGTATCTTTTACTTCAATACCAGTCTCATATTCTTTACATTTAAAACAACGACCACGCATAAACTTACATAATTTTAATGAATTAACCGAACGACACAATTTTCAGCCCATTGTTCATGCGCTGTTGACGCATTGTGCGACTTTCATATCAAACGCTATTTTTGAGCTCATTTCTGTCTATGATGACTGCTGTTCTGAACTCCTCATCGGGTTCTGTCATAAGAGGTAGAAAATCAAAGATGAAAGTTTTAACAAAGACACTCACCGCTTCGGCTTTAACCACTGCACTTTTAGCCTCCACTTCCTTATTTGCAAATACCACAGCCAATACATCGGCCAATGTTCAAGTTCAAACCTCGCAGCCAAGCGTATTGCAAAACTTAAAACATGATGTCAAACATGCCGCGCATGCGACAGGTGAAACGGTTGAGCATGGTGTCGACAAAACCAAAGCATTCAGCAAAGAAAAATGGCAAGACACCAAAGAATTTTCAGCTGAAAAATCTGCTGTCGTAAAAGATAAGGCTGGTGACATTAAAGACTCTGTTGAGCATAACACCAAAAAAAGTGGTCACTATATAGCAGATAAAGCGAAACAAGGCCAACAAGCGACCAAACAAAAATGGCAGGAAACTAAGCAGGCTGTCAGTGGTCAACCCAAACGTGCTAACGTAAATGGGCAGGCTCAAGTGGAATTAGATACACCTGTTGCTAAAGCCAAAGTCGGTTCATCTGCGGATGCTGCCGTTGGCGCGAAGTAGAAGTTAAACTCCTCCAGAGTTGAAAGAGTCCACATGCTGGGCTCTTTTTTAGCTATATACGTTTGCACACTACGCTTGTTTACAACCAAGCACATGAAATTCACACAAAGAGGCTTTATGCTAAAACGCTGATTTATGCACGATAGCCCAAGAGGTACACTGCTCTATGAACATGATGAAAACAACACTATTCTGCGCTCTTTTAATGACAACAGCAGGTGTATGGGCACAAACAGAAACCACCACTCAGCAAGCGCAAAAGCCAATTACACCCTATGGTAAAAACCCCAACATCTTTCATGTCTGGGCTTATAAAACTCAAGAAGGTGTGATTAACACGGCGGAAAAAGTCGGGACTGCAACAGAAAAAGGCATCCAAAAAATTCGCCCTTCTGCACACCAGGCTTTGGACAGTGCAAAAACCATCACTAATAACACCGCAGAACAAGCCAAAGAAACAGGACAGCAAGTCACCCAAAATGTAAATAAAAAGCTGCATGAAACCAAGCAAGTCATTACTGGTCAAACGGATCAACCTGCCCCCATTTACCAAGGCAGCTTGAGTCAACCGTCATCAGCACCCGTAGATGCTCCTGCGGTTCAAGCGCCTTCAGCCTCATCTCCACAGCCTGTCGCACCACAAACAATGAATGAACCCACGATTACCCAAGCACCGTCTTCCTTTACACCTGCTCAAGTAGAAGAAGAAATTAAAGTGACTAAGCTTTAATATCAAAAAAGCCCATCATCTGACGGGCTTTTTCGTTGTCATCATTTGCTTTAATTCACCCGACGGATTGGCTGCCCTGTTTGAAAAGCTTGAGCATTTTCGACCAACTGCTGCACCATGCGCTGGCGCGCATCGACACTACCCCACGCACTGTGCGGCGTAATGATTAAATTCGGCAGACGAGCCTCCAATAAAACATTCCCCTCTTTTGGTGGCTCAACGGTCAATACATCAGTTGCTGCGCCCGCAATTTCACCCTGTTTTAACGCATCTGCCAAAGCTGCTTCATTGACGATTCCACCCCGTGCACAATTAATTAAAAAGGCACTTTTTTTCATTTTTGCGAAAGCGTGAGCATCAATCAGGTCACGCGTGTCATCGGTTAATGGACAATGCAGACTGATAAAATCTGATTGTGCCAGCAAGTCATCAAAGCCCACTCGTGTTGAGTCAGCATGTGGACGGTTCGGCAAATTACCCACCAAAACCCGCATACCAAATGCTTCAGCGAGTTTGGCCACCGCCTGCCCCAATTCTCCATAGCCTAAAATGCCCAAGGTCTTACCCGAAAGTTCGATAATTGGGTAGTCTAGAAGACAAAACTGCGAGGTTTTATTCCATTCGCCCTGCTGCACCGCGCGGTCGTATTGCAAGCAGGAGGTTGCAAGGTTGAGCATCAACATTAAAGTGTGCTGTGCCACCGCTGCCGTGCCATAGCCCTGACAATTACACACCACAACACCTTGTGCTTTGGCTTGCTGCAGATCAATGTTATTGGTGCCTGTAGCAGAGATTAAAATCAACTTTAACTGAGGGAATTTTTTTAAGGTATTAGCATCCAGCAGCACTTTGTTGCTAATAATCACATCTGCGTCTTGCACGCGCGCAACAAGCGTCTCAGCATCGGTACTTGGGTAAAGGATTAGCTCATCAAAAACAGCATGCAGTGCTTGAAAGTCCAAATCATTTTTATCTAAGGATGCACAATCTAAAAATACGGCTTTCATTGCTCACGTCCAGTTGTTCTGCATAATGATAGAGCGCTTATTTAAACCAACTCAGCCCCATTTTTCAACGTAAACACTGTCTTGACCACCTAAAAATAGCCGCTATACACAGAAAAAAAGCCCGCTATTTAATGGGCTTATTACGATGAATACGAATAGAAATACTGATTTGTTTAATCACATAAAACGTCAGGATTAGCAGGAGAATCAGACCACCACCGAATGTCAGATAGGCTGGGTCTAAACTTTGTGCCAGTACGCTTTGTGATGTTGAAATAAACAGTAATGTTATAAATACAGCCGACCAATGTCTTTGCATTGCTTCCACCCTATTTGGTCTTTATCCGTATTGTTTAAAAGATAAACAATACTTTTATATTAAACCAAATAGGACGGAAAACAAGCGCTTGGCCTTAGACCAAAGCCCTATATGAATAAATCACATAAACGCATCATAGAAACACATCTGATTCATCATCGCTTGACACCAAAAACTGCGCTGTTTCTGGAATATCTTCGACCAAATCAAAGCCACCATATTCATCACAGCTAAAGTTAAACTGCTTATAACTAATCAGATAATAATCACTGTATTTTTTCATTAACAATGGATGCATTCCAGTGCTCAATTCGGCTTGTTCATGCACCAATTTCATGATCTGACGGTCATTCATCACCACGGTATAGCGCATGTCATTATAGTATATGTGTACCAATCCATTACCTTTGGCAAAGATCGGCAACAGAAACTTATGATTCAGTGCAATGGCATCTGGTGCATAGCTTTCAATTTTCTGACTGATCATATTGAACACCAAACCATGTCCAAAACTATCCATTAACTGACAGCTATTTTCTTGCGGCAAGTTGACCTGAATACCCAATTTCAGCAGATCCGTCTGGCTCACTTGTCGATTGCTGAGTAACTCGCGGATAATGCTTTGTTTTAGCTTGGCATCAAAAAATTGACCGTCTAACTCAAGCTCATTATTTTTTAGAATTCGCCCCAAAGAAAAACGATGACGCGGCAACAAGTTTTCGATCACTTTACGGTAGTAAAACTTGCTGTTCTTTTTCACTTCACGAATTTTTTTATAAAAATACGGCGCATCAAACTCATGACGTAGAAAGTCATGTAGCAAATCAGAACTGGCCAAAACCGCAATCGCATCATGCCCTGTAAAAGGTAAGTTCAGGGTATTCAGATTCGGTACGACCGTTTGTAATTTTTCATAATGCGCACGGTCTTCAGGGCAGTAAGGGTCATAAATAACAATGTATTCACACTCTGCCGAGACATCCTTCGACTGTACCTGCATATCATGGTTCAGCTCAGGCTGATAGAACATGTTATAGCGGTTATCCGTCACCTGTTCAGGGTCAATCGAATACTGCGGTACCAAGGCCACCACGCGTTTAAAACCAAGCAGCTTAGAGTATTTAATCGCAGCATAGCCGCCCATTGACCCTGCATAGGCAATGCGGGTTTGAAAGGGTGAAATCCAAGCGCGAATTGCATCCAACATCGCTAACATCGAAGACTCTGGAAACCATGACTTATGTTTTGGCATAATGCCAACCACATTGAAGCCAAACTTCGCCAGCGACTTTTCAGCATTGATCGACGTTCCCTTGGCACGGGTAATCAGGTCGCCAAAAGAGAAAATAAGTTCGTCCGATGAACCCTGTAAAAAAATGACACGAATCTGTTCGTCTTCAAAAATAATTTGTTTCGCCATGTCCATGCTGAGAGATTTCATTCCTATAAAGTGAGGTCATGTTCGTTCCATACAGCATAAGCGATTTCATCGAACCAAATGTGTTATTTTATAGATGCAGAGCAGATAAAAAAGCGCAAAATATGACACAATTACTCCATCCTGCGGCACAACACGGGTTTAGCGCAGCTGCTGAACTTTATCAACAAGTGCGTCCAAGTTATCCACAAAAGATCCATGCTTGGCTCACCGAGCAACTGCATTTAAATGCAAATTCACGTGTGATTGATCTTGCCTCGGGTACAGGAAAGTTTCTGCCTTATCTGATTCCACATAGTGGACAGCTCACTGCCATCGAACCTGTCACCGAAATGTTGGCTCAACTCAAACTGGCTTACCCACAGGTGGAAACATTACAAGCCTTTAGTGACCATATTCCCCTACCATCGCAAAGTATCGATGCAGTTTTATCTGCGCAGGCCTTCCACTGGTTTGCCAACATGGACAGTTTAAAGGAAATTCACCGTGTCCTAAAACCGCAAGGACATTTGGGCTTAGTCTGGAACCAACGCGACACTCAAGTCGACTGGGTCAATGCACTCGCAGAACAACTCGCTCCTTTAGAAGGAGAGACTCCACGTTATCATAGTGGGCTATGGCAAAAAGTCTTTGAACATCAACACTTATTTCAGCTCAAAAGCCTGCATCAGTTTGCACAGCAGCAAACAGGTACAGTAGAACAAGTGGTCTCAAAACGTCTCCTTTCGACCAGCTTTATTGCCGCAATGCCTAAGGCGCAACAGCAGGATTTAAAACATCAGTTTGAGCAAATTGTGCAGCAGTACACGGGCAAACAGCCACAGGACGAAATCAGTTTTCCTTACATCACCTATGCCTATCACTTTCAAAAAATAGCAGAATAATAGGACACCGATATGAACCCACATACTCTTTCATTGAAACAGGTTCTACTGCCGCTTCTTTTAGGTGGCAGCTTAATCCTCACAGGCTGTAATAAAGCCAATGAATCTGCTGAGCAAGACATGCTTTCGAACGATGATAAAATTCTGCAAGAACTCAGCTCTGAACCCGTCAAAAGTTTTGCTAAAACGGCCAATGATCCACACGATATTGCGCTCTTAGTCGACTATGACCAGCGCTTTAGTAGCATGAGTGATGAAATGGAAGATGAACTCATGAAAATGCGTGAGGCAGGCACGCTCACGGATGAATTTGCAAAAACACGTCAACAAGACAATATTCAGTCTGCACTGAATATGCTGAAAGAGCTGGATTTAAAAACAGAACAAGGGCGCTACATTCAAACTCTGATGTACCGATATTGGGATAACCAAGCCAAAATCATCCAAGATAAAGCCGCAGCACCACATGATAACGTGAAAGGCCTCGGTGAGCTCATTCATGCCCAAGAGCAGCTTGAACACTGGCAGTCGCAGTATCCTAAAGCTCAAGATACGATGTCGACAGGCTACTAACTCAATCGCGGAAAAAGAAAAGGGATCAGATGATCCCTTTTCTTTGTATGTGTTCTAACTATGGGCGTTCAGCATATTGTGGTAATGCATCACAAATGTTGTCCCACTCGGCTTGAGATGCCACAAAAATATGCTGCGTCGGCTTTTGCTGTAACGGGGTATCTAAAGTGCCGATCCGCAAACGGTAAAAGTCAGGTGTTTCAGCTTTAATACTAACAAGAGGTGAACCACAGTTGCCACAGAAACAGCGCTCTGTGCCTGCACTCGACGCATATTTTTTCACAACGTCCTGACCAGACGTCAGTTTAAAATCCGCCTTAGCAATCGGTGCATTTGTTGCATATGCCGTTCCATTGGCCTTACGACATTTTTGACAATGGCATTGAATAATATCGCCAATCGGCCCATCAATTTGATAAGTCACTGCACCGCACAGGCAGCTGCCCACATACTGCTGAAGATCCGACATGATGATGCTCCTTGAATTTTTTATTCAAATTAGCACAGCTGGTTTTCAGTTGCATCGCTTATGGCGATTTTTTTGCCACATTCAAATACTGCATCACCCCCTCACCTGCGGCACGTCCTGTTGCAAAACATGCAGTGAGTAAGTAGCCCCCTGTGGGTGCATCCCAGTCCAACATTTCCCCACATAAAAAAACTGCGGGATTAGATTTTAATTGCAACTGCGAACTCAGCACTTCACGGCGTACACCGCCAGCACAACTAATGGCTTCTTCAATCGGACGAAAACCAGTTAAAGGAATCTGTAATTGCTTCACCTGCTGCGCCAATTGTTCAGGGTGATTCCAGTGATCTTTTGCAACCAACTCTCGCACTAAACTCGCCTTAGCTGCATCTAAACCAGCTTTACGCCAAACATTACTTAAAGACTGTTTTTTTGTGGGTTTCAGACGCACAGCCAATTCTTGTACCGTGACATCTGGCAGTAAATCAAGCGTTAACACTAAAGGTTGGAGCTGTTTTTGCTGCGCACGCAGCGCTCGACCTTGCTTATAGACCAAACCACTTTCTAAGCCATAATGGGTGATGACGATATCACCCATACTTTTTTCCGCATCGCCCACCCATGCCGCGATACGTTTCAGTGGTTGCCCAAAGACAGGTTGCATATAGGTAGACCATTCATGTTCTACCCCAGCATTGCTGGCTTGAAAAGGCTCAATTTCATCGGCCTCCAACCAGTTTTGCCATGCGCCATAACTACCGAGCTGAGGCCATGACACTGCTCCGCAAGCCAAGACGATCGCATCATAGTTCTGGCTGTGCACTTGATCACTAAGCAAAGACTTGATTTCAAGTGTATGTTCTTTGAGGCTGAGGCATTGATGACGATAGTAAAACTTGACGCCTGACTCAACCAAGCGTTTCAACCATGCACGCAATAAAGGCGCGGCTTTCATTTCAATCGGAAAAATACGACCAGACGTTCCGACATAGGACTCAATGCCTAAACTTTTCATCCATGCTTGAATCCATGTGGCATCCCACTCACGAATCCAAGGTGCCAACCATTCTGCTTGATCATAACGACCTATAAACTGCTCCACAGGTTCGGCATGAGAGATATTCAGTCCTGTTTTACCCGCCATCAGGAACTTACGTGCAGCAGATGGTTTTTGTTCAAATACATCGACCTGAACATCATATTGGCTCAACACTTCTGCCGCCATCAAACCGGCTGGGCCAGCCCCAATAATTGCAATACGCTTTGCCATGATTTATTCAGCTTGATCCGAAGATTGCGCCTGTGGGGTCTGACCTTGCAAAGCCTGAAACGCATCAAAGCGCGTGCGATAACCTTCAGGTTTCGTGATGATTAACTGTTGGCACAATTCACCACGTTCTAAATATTTAATTTCAAAATGCGTGCGCGCTGAGCTATCCGCAATGCGTTCTTTTACAAATGGTAACTTCCACAGCTCAATCAACTGTTGCTGTGCTTCTTCGATATATTCAGGAATATTGCTGGCTAAAGTAATTTGTCCGCCCACTTGTAAACGTGAAATCAGAAACTCAAAAAAAGGCATATTCAACCAGCGCTGCGCAGGATTATGCGGTTCAGGATTGGGATAAAGAATAAAGAACTGTTCAACCTGCTGCGGTTGCAAGGCATGTACCACCCAAGGCAGAGCATCGGCATGTACCAGCTGTAAATTCTGCTGACCTTCTAAGCCATGTTGTTTCTGCATCGCCACAAACTTTTCACGGGTTCGCTCAACCGCAATCAGCTTTTTCTCAGGATGATTGGCCGTAAACAATAAAGCATGTTTACCCTTGCCCGCCCCAATTTCCACACACAGTGGATCAGGACTGATCTTTTGAAAATCACGAGGCGCATGCATACGCTGGGCTTGAAATTGACGAATCGGCATAATCAGATCAAACTAAGAAAAAACCGCATCAGTCTAACAACTGCCAACGTTTTTGCCTATTTCAATCCGAAAATTTTATCTGGAGTCGATCATGCCACACACTTTCCCTTGTCCCCGTTGTGGAGAAATGAGTCAATGGGAAGACAACACCTTTCGTCCTTTTTGTTCTGAACGCTGCAAACTAATCGACTTAGGTGCATGGGCCAATGATGAATATCGCCTTCCAACGCAAGATGCACCGCAGGCAGAAAACTCAGAAGAATAATATGTTTAATTTCATGATATTTTTCATATTTTAAGAGAAATTGTTCATTATTTAATGTCTTAATATTCGCTTAAAAAGATCATTCGTCGACTATACTCCCCCCAAAATTGGTACATGCTCACAGCATGATCAAGTCACAAAAATAACATCCTAAAGGGGGATAAGATGAACATCCTGAGTAAGACTATTGTTTTAATTGGCGTTTTACTCGCGATCTGTCTATTCAGTTTTGGCATCTATATGCAAGATCTGTTGATCCTCTCGGTTGGACTATTAGTGGTCTTATTCTCCATGGTATTGGCTCTAGAAACCCAACACATTTTGCATAATCCATTTCGCAAATAAAAAAGTCAGCAGCTGCTGACTTTTTTATTTTTCAATGAGACCACAAAGCGCTTAGCCTGCTTTCCCTGCCACAAAGGGATTATGTTGTTTTTCAAAACCAATCGTACTGATTGGCCCATGTCCTGAAATAAACTGCGTCTCATCAGGTAAGCTAAAGCATTCACGCTGAATAGAGTCAATCAACTGCTGATGATTACCACGTGGAAAGTCGGTACGACCAATGGAGCCTTTAAACAACACATCGCCGGTCCACAGCAGACCATAGTTTTTGTTATAAAACATCACATGACCCGGAGTATGTCCAGGGGCAAAACGTACTTCAAACTCTTCATTACCCAGTTTAAGGACTTCACCACCTTCAAGCCATGTCGTAACATCTACCTTTTCAGGAATAGGAAAACCATAACGCTGCGAGACTTCTTGGATCATATCCAACCAAAAGGCATCTTCTTTATGCGGGCCAATCACAGGGACATCCCACAGTTTTTTTAATGCCCC
>CAACWC010000270.1_pt1 | contig 16319 bp, 15 predicted proteins | sample 2275511 | NCBI WGS metagenome assembly CAACWC01 (sample SAMEA5312443, study PRJEB27640) | indoor metagenome | biome: indoor environment; feature: controlled; material: polymer antistatic dissipative epoxy resin | place: Italy | collected 2014-05-27 | reverse complement strand
CTTTTGATGGCGCATACCATTGCGTAGCAGGATCAAACCAAATGGCAATATTTCCGCGACTCATGAGTGCTCGGTTATATGCGGGCCAATTGGTTGTGCGGTAGATTTTGTGTGTAGGCTTCTTCATTTGAAAATTATATCGCTGAAAAACCCTTTACAGATAGGTTTGTGCAACAAAGCCTCTTGGGAGTAATGATTGACTATAATAATGTGAAGTTTCTATCTTTAGATAATGAAATGGGAAAACATCATAGGAGCAAATACTATCAGCATCTTCCAATAAAATTTTTGACACATTTTCTTTTTTCAAATCATTGTAAAGCTTATTTTTTATAAAAAAATCTAATATTAAATCAAACACTTTAGCCTCCCAGTGTTAAACATTTGATTTTATTAGTTTATATATTTTTTCGGCTATATGTTCTACTGTTTTGCTAGAATGCTTTAGCCCAGTTTGCTTTCTTTTTATCCCAGATGAAATATTTTGTAAATCACCTAATCGTCCGAATAATTGTGTCATTTTATCTACTATTAATTTAGTAGACATATGCAGATCACCAAAATACTGTAATATTTCGTATTTATAGCTATCATTTTCATGCCGACCTTCAGTATCTATAATGATAAATTTTTCTAACAGATTTTTATTTCTCAATGTTATTTCTGCAATCATAAATAAGCGTCGTTTTCCAATTTTTTTCTTTTTATCAAAAGAAAAGTATGACCATTGTCGTTTTTTGCTTGAAGTTAAAAGAGGTGCTGGTGCTGTTCCAAGTATAGAATGATCATCAATGCTGATTAGTTCTGCATCAACATCAGGATATTCATTTAGAATATCAATAATTTTTTTGAATGTCTCAAAATCAGCTGGAAGAGAGGCTTTATCATCTTGTAAATTAGCCTTCTTTGTTTCACTTTCTGTAAATTTACCATCCCCAGTGCCATACTGTTTATATAATGTGTCATGTATCTGAGTTTTCATTTGCCCAGCTTTATAATCACATTGATCTTTTTCTGTTTTTTTGATTTCTTTATTTTTTATATGTTCAAATCTATTGGTATCATTTTTGAATATATCTGGTTCGATACTATTATCAGGCTCCTCCGTTGAACTAAGAGGTTTCTCTTGAGTTTTTTTATTAGTTTTTTGAGGGCGATTAATTTCTTTTTTTTCTGAGTCAGGTTTATCTGTTTCAGAATTAGCTTTACGTCCATCGTTGTCAGCTAAAACTTCAAGAGTTTCAAAAGGAAAAGGATGAGTACAGTTTAAAATTCTTAAAACTAATATACGGCGATGATTGTACCCAATAGTTTTACTTCTTACTGTTAATTCGGTTTCACCCATAAATGGCAAAATAGTTTTTGGGTGTAAGTTAGATGCTTTATTATACTTTTGGAACATTAGACTATCATGAACTTCTTGTGCGGCTTTGTATGCTGTTTCATCATTAAGTATTCGACCTAACACCCAGCAATCGTTATCACTAACAATTTGCCTTCTATGAACAACACAATAGGTATTATTTTTCATACCACTGAAATTAAGGTTAACAAATTTATTGATATTGTGTGAAATCTCGCCTGTATAAATTGCTTTTGATAGTAATGTTGATGTTGCAAAATAAAATCGAATAATTTCAGTAATAGGTATAATGATTCCTGCTGGGTCATCACCTAAAGGGAAGCACAAACACCATGAGTCTTTACCAAATCCTGATGTTCGATGATCAGCATAAGTAATTATATTTTGATTGCCAATTTTATCAGTTGCTTTAAAAAGGCTTGCATTTTCTGAATTTATGGTAAGTTTTTCTTTGCTTCCCACAGTTTGTTGTAAAAGTTTTCCATTCTTTAATAAAGATCCGACAGATAAATTAACTATTTGACCGACACCAATTTCTGTAGTTTCCCATTTTTCAATGGCTTCTGTTGAAGCAAGGTTTCCTTCATAATTTTCTTTTATTAGACCTAAAAGTATTTTCAGAGTTGGTTCAGATTCCACATTAGAATTAATTTTGATATCCCCTCCAAGCCATTCGACTCGCCATAATCTATCTTTGTATTCAGGCGCGTTCAAATGACTAATTGAATAAGGAGGCTGATTCATAGTTATTAATATGTTTAAGTAAATTGCTTTATAGAATCTATTTAAAATTAAACTCAGTCTATTATATTAATGTATCAGTCTATATTATCAATGTAATTGTCAGGATGAGACAAGAAAAAACTCCCTCTCCCTTTGGGATGAGGGGTGGGGAGAGGGTTGCGATTGTACTCTAATGCCTAAACTGTCGTGGATTAACCCCGAACCAGCGTTTAAATGCCCGAGAAAATGCACTGACTTCTGAGTAGCCCAACAGGAAGGCCATTTCAGAAATGGGAATATTTTTTTGTTTAATATAATAGTCTGCCAGTTCACAGCGTACCGCTTCGACCAAGGCGCTGTAATTTAAACCTTCGGCTTTAAGTCTACGGGTGAGAACGCAGCTGGTAAAACCTAAATCACTGGCGATTTTTTCTAAATGAGGTTCGCCATCCGCCAGCTCAATTTGAATATGGGAACGGACTTGATCGCTTAAGCTTTGCAGCGGAGTGGCGACATTGAGCAAATGTAAAGTATCGAGCATGACCTTGAACAGCATTGAATCGTGCATAGGCATGCTGCATTGTAAATCTTTTTTAAGTAAGACGATTGAATTATAAGGTTGTTCAAAAAATACTGGTGCATTAAATAATTTACTGTGTTCTTGCCAAAACTCAGGCCGAGTATGTTCAAAGTGAATTTCACGTGGGGAATAATGCTGGCCTAACATTTCACGAATAACATTCATGAATATTCCGATGGTGAATTCTGCATCTTGGCGACGGGTTAAGATGGCGCCATGTTGAATTTGATAGTCAATGCGCCAACATTCACCAAGATCTAGCATGCGGGTCATGGTATCTTTTTGATGTAAATGAAAGTAGTTGGCCATGTTTTTGAGGGCGCTTTCTAAATCGGGGGAGCAAAGTGCAATATAGCCAATCAGTCCCAATGACTTAGGTTGAAACTGTTGACCATAGTAGAGCCCAAAGTTGTCACAGCCAGATTGTTCCGCTGCGTATTCAAGGACTTTACAGTAGTTAGGTAAATGCAAACTCAGCGTAGGGCTGAGTAAGCGTTCGGGATTGATACCGCTACTGCCAAAAACACGGTCAACATCGGCACCTTGTTGAATAATAAAATCACTCAAACCCGATGCAGCTGCGGACAATACCCCTTGGTTACTCATATTGGTTACTTCACCAATCAATTGAGTTGAATGGATATGGATCATGAGAAATCCCTTTGTTGTTATAATTTAATATTTAGAGCAAAATGCATACCAGCTTTTTAATTAATTCCTTTAAAAGCACGTCCTTGTGCATCTACTCCATGAATATAAATTAAATTTTATGAAGCCTGAAATCGGCTTGACCATCCAATGTTATACACCAACTGGCATTTGGTTAGCCAAGTATTTTTTACATAAACGTACCGTTTCATTTGACCATTGATCACCTAAACTCAGTGCCATTTCGGTGCTGGCATGTGATCCATTCCATGCCATGATTTGAATCCGACGTTGCATAATAAAGGTGGGAATAAGTGCATATTCGGCATCACTAATATGGCCGATGCGCTCATAGCCTTTGAGCCAATGCTCAACCCATTCTGGTGCAGCCGCATGATGTTCATTAAAGCTAATCGCAGCGGCCAAATCATGCATAAACCAGCTCATGCCGCAGTCATCAAAATCAATTACACCAATGCGTTCATTATTGAGCAGTAAATTGGTTAAACGCAGGTCTGCGTGGATTAAACCATAGCGATCTGCGCCTTGACCAAAATCATCGAGCTTGGCTTTGATAATGCCCAGTGTCTCATCAATAATGCGGTGATCTTGGGGATTTAAATGTGGTGCATGCTGCCAATTGCCCCAGTGTCCGTCAGACCCAACCATGGTCTGGTGATTCCACACGATGCGTTTAAAATGTGCAGGTGGTTGCCATTGCTTACTATGTTGATGTAATCGCCCCGTAATTTGTCCCAATTGCTGAAATGCCGCTGGACTCACATCGACGGTGGGCATTTCACCATCCACCCAATTAAACAGCACCGCATAGCGCTGGGTGTTTTCATCTAAATTTAAGCAGAGTACGCGTTGTCCCTGTTGTGCAGGAATGGCTTGGGGGACTGCAATACCATTGCTATTGAGTGCATCGAGCCATGCTAATTCACTTTCAATGTCTTGCTTGGAGTGGTAATGCGGACGATGAATCCGCAGTGCATAACGCGCATGCGGGGTACGAATAATAAAGGTCGCATTTTCAGACTGGCACAATAAACGAATATCGCCTTGATAGGCATTTGAATAGAAGGTCATCGCCTGGGTGGCCAGTTGTAAGAGCTGGCTATGGCTTAAATATTCATTTTGTTCAACTGACATAAAATTCTCCTTCCTTAGATTTTTGTCTGGCATGTGGATTGCCCTGACTCGATTTTATAAAAGAAAAAATCATGGAACTTGACTTCAAATGATCTGGAAGCATTTTAAGGTCAAGTCTTCCGCTTTATTTTTACGCAAGATGGAATTCATAAATAAGCAGACAGGGTGGTTGCGATAAAATGAAACAATCTGAATTGAATGTGGAACATTCTGTAAGTGAAGAAGAATATTTTGCCAAACGCACGTTAAAAAAAGGCGCGGTAGGCTGGCTACTCTTGGTTGGGCTTGGCATTTCATATGTGATCTCGGGTGATTTTGCGGGCTGGAACTTTGGACTGGCTCAAGGCGGTTGGGGCGGTATGTTTATCGCGACGGTGATCGTGGCGTTCATGTATTTGTGTATGAGTTTGGCGATGTCAGAAATGTCGACCATGTTGCCCACTGCTGGCGGTGGTTATAGCTTTGCGCGGGTTGCATTTGGGCCTTTGGGTGGTTATCTGACGGGGACTGCAATCCTGATTGAATATGCGATTGCACCTGCTGCCATCGCTGTTTTTATTGGTGCTTATTGCGAATCTTTATTTGGGGTCGGTGGTTGGCTCATTTATTTAATTTGTTATTTGGTGTTTATGGGACTGCATTTAAAAGGCGCAGGCGAAGCATTAAAGATTATGTTTGTGATTACCTCGGTGGCCTGTATCGCATTACTGGTTTTTATTATTGCGATGATTCCGCATTTTAATAGCCAAAATCTATTTAATATTGCTGCGGGAAATAATGTCGGTGCCAGTGCCTTTTTGCCTTTTGGTTATATTGGTATTTGGGCAGCAGTGCCTTATGCGATTTGGTTTTTCTTGGCGGTTGAAGGGGTTCCTTTGGCAGCCGAAGAAGTTAAAGATCCGGTGCGTGCCTTACCACGAGGCTTGATTGGTGCCATGCTTATTTTAGCGGCTTTTGCCTTATTGATTTTATTTTTAAGTGCGGGCGCTGCAGGTGCGGACTTACTCAAAAATTCAGGAGCACCATTGGTTGATGCCTTAAAAGCAGTGTATGGACAAAATACTTGGCTGGCTAGTTTTGTGAATTTCGTTGGTTTAGCTGGTTTGATTGCCAGTTTCTTTTCGATTATTTATGCTTATTCGCGACAAATTTTTGCCTTATCTCGTGCTGGTTATTTACCGAAAAGTTTATCGCTGACCAATGCCAATAAAGCACCAGCGTTGGCGATTATTGTCCCGGGCATTGTTGGGTTTTTATTGTCACTCAGTGGCGAGGGAGATTTACTGATTTTGATGGCGGTCTTTGGTGCGACGATTTCTTATGTGTTGATGATGCTGTCGCATATCAAACTGCGCTTATCTCGTCCTGATTTAGCCCGTCCGTATAAAACACCGGGTGGGATTGTGACTTCAATTATTGCCTTGATTTTAGCTGCGATTGCTGTGGTGGCCGGTTTGATGGTAAATCCTAAAATATGGTTAATTGCCGCAATAATTTATATCGTGTTTATCTTATATTTTATTTTTTATAGTCGACATCATTTGGTGAAGGGCACACCTGAACAAGAGTTTGCTCGTATTGATGATGAATAATATCAGTCATACTGCATGAAAGTGCAGTGTTATGTGTCGCTGGCGATGAATACGATTCCATCATCGCCAGCGACGCGCCCAATAAGCAATAACGTCAATTAGTCTGCTGAGCTTTTGGGTACTTCACGTCGAATATAAGAAGCCAGTCTTAAATAGTTAATGCCTTGGAAGAGAATATCCATTGCCAAGAATAAGCCCAATACCCAAAACGGTGCATCTGGCGTTTGCATAATAATAATACCAGTGACAAAGGTTAATATACCGGAGAATAATGACCAACCCCAACCTTCAATACGATATAACAGCGCACCCAGTGTACGCAAAATACCAGAGATAATCAGGAAAATTGCCAAGATTGCGGTAAGGACAATGGCCGCTTGTACTGGGGTCGCCCAAACATAATAACCCGCGATAATATATAAGATGCTAGACAGTGCCCAGAGCCAACGATAGCCCCCTTCAAAAAATTTAAATGCGGCGATAAAGGTAAAAACACCACCAAACATCATTAGTCCACCGAGGATTAATACGGCGGTTAAGGTTGCAAACGGCAAAGAGATGAACATGACAAGACCAAATAAGGTCAGCAAAGTTCCTAAGGCTAAATACCATTTCCGATTTTCATGCAGTTGATGGCGAACTAAATCATTTCCTACTGTTTTCATAATTTTTCTCAAGTCTTACTTTGGAATCATGTGGTTATATCATGAACATAGACACAACTTGGTTATATCGTTGATTGATGTTGTTATCATTTCTTTGTCGGGGATGTTATTTACTTGATATTTTCTTAATTTAATGCCAAGTAAATGAATAGTAATATTGGATGTGTGTATTCTTTATCTTTGAATGAACATATTCATTTATCTTGCGTTTGGGCTGAAGGATATTGAGTGCGATGTTGTCGGTCGGCTAGTATCTTGCTTCATTTTCAATATTATGTTTTTACCTATAGGTCGATTATTTTTTTAAATTATTTTTAGTAATTTAAGTAAAGTTGATTTATAGATGAATTTGCGTATGTACTCGAAGTTCTGTTCGAATATCTGTTGTGATTTCTAAAATAAAGTTTCTTAGCCATTGGATACGTGAATCTTGCTTATTCTCAACATTCCAAATCATCTGAACGGTAAAAGAGGGTGCCAAATGCAAGGGCACAGGATTGACGCGAATTTTACTGTTATTTTCAGCAAAAAGTTCGGCGCCATAGGTCGGCATGGTCACAATTAAATCCGTGCCAATAATGGAATTGATTGCGGTCGAAAAATTAAAAAAAGTGGCTTTCACCTTACGTTTATAACCTTCTGCTTCAAAGAATTCATCTAAGAATCCGACACGACCACCATCAAAAATCACCCGTGCATGTGGCGCATAAACATAGCCTTCAAAGTGCATTGCTTGCTTAAGTTGATAGACATCATTGTCATAAACACATGAATATGAAGATGAAAATAAATCTGCTGCCTGATACTGCGAACTCATGCTTTTGGGATTTGAGCAGATCACCAGATCTGCATCATCTTCGGTAAAGCGCTTTAACCAAAAATGGCTATTGGTCTGTAAAAAAACAAAGTTAACCGCCAAGGAGCGTTTTTGCGCTTCACTTATGATTTTTTGGGCTAAAAGGCATTCAACATCATCGGTTAAGCCAATTCGAAAGGTCTCTTTTGTGCTTTCAGGTGAGAAGTCATTTTCTTGGGTTACCCGAATAATCAGGTCTGAAATACTCTTCAGCGCTTCATTGATGATGGGGGATATTTCAACTGCTTTATCCGTAGGATTCATGCCATGTGATGTGCGGATAAAAAGCTCGTCTTGGAAGATGACGCGTAGCTTGCGCAGTGAAGCACTGACGGCACTTTGAGTGAGGAACAGTGACTTTGCGGCACGGGTGACACTGCGCTCAATCATCAAGGCTTGAAAGGCAACCAATAGGTTCAGGTCGATGCGGCTGATATTACTGAGATTACTATAAGTCATTTTTATATTTCATTTGCCTATTAAATTCAAATATCTACACTCAATTTGAGCACTAAACAAGCATGCTCATATCCTAGATATTGATATCAATCATAACAGGGGAACTTTGTGTATGGATGCACAAGATACACCATCTTTCAGGGATGCAGCGGGAAAACCTTCCCAATCAAAGAGAAAATTAACCACGAAACAAGCGGTTGCCGTTGGTATTGGCAACTTCATGGAATGGTTCGATTTTGCAATTTATGGCTATTTTGCCGCAGTCATCGGAATGGTTTTTTTCCCATCGGATGAGCCCGGCATATCATTGCTGTCTTCATTGGCTGTGTTTGCAGTCGGCTTTATTGCACGACCATTCGGTGCCTTGGTTTTAGGGCCTTTAGGCGATAAGTTTGGTCGAAAATTTGTATTAATGGTCACTGTTTTTGGCATGGGGGTTTTTACCACCCTCATCGGGCTATTACCTGGCTATGCCGTACTTGGAATTATGGCACCGATCATTCTAATTATTTTGCGTTTTTTACAAGGCATGATGGTTGGTGGAGAGTGGTCGAGTGCGGGTATTTTTCTGTTGGAAAGTGCCGATGATGACCGACGTGCCCGAGCGGCCAGTTTAATTACCTGTACCGCAGGGATTGCCTTTTTAATGGGTACGGCAACGGCAGCAGTGTTGAACTCGGTACTGACTGACGAACAAGTGATGAATTGGGGCTGGCGGATTCCATTTGTGCTTTCAATCGGGATGACTTTTTTAGCAATTTTTATTCGCCGTCGTTTAGAAGACACCCCAATCTACATGGAGTTGCAGCAGCGTAAGGCGGAAAACAACATTCCTGTTATTCCGTTTCAGAGCAAAATGCGCTCTTTTATTATTGCATTTTCATTCTCTGCTTTATTTGGTGTTTCACTTTATTACTTCATCACCTATGCGACGAATCACCTTGTGAACGTGGTGCATTTACCGAAGATCACGGCACTTTGGATCTGTAGTTTGGCATTGTTGATCTATTGTTTTATGCATCCTTTTGTTGGACGTATGGTCGATAAAGTCGGACGTCGTAAACCATTGTTATGGACAGCCGCAGGTTTAACGCTGTCTGCATATCCTATTTTTCTGATGTGGAACACTGGCAATAGCTTTCTTATTTTAGCGTCGCTTCTACTGCTTGGTTTCTTCGTCTGTAATGCCGCTGTGCTAAATGTAGTTCTTTTGGTTGAAGTTTTCCCAGCTTCAATTCGCTCAACTGGTGCGGCATTGGGCCATAACATTGCTTCTGCTGTGCTTGCCGGCCCTGGTCCTTTCATTGCGGTGGCACTGATTCAATGGACTGGAAATCCCAATATCCCTTCAGCTTATTTGGCCGGTGTTTCGATCTGCTGTTTTCTCATTTTATTTTTTATGTTGCCTGAAACCAAAGGCAAAGATTTGTTGAGCGATGAATAATCAAGGAGTATCACCATGACAAAAGTTGTTGTAATTCAAGCTGCATCCTTTCCTTTTGAAGCAATGAAAAGTATTGATAAAGCATGTGAAATTCTAAAAAAAGTAGCCAGTAATGGTGCCAAGATTGCTGTTTTTCCCGAAGCCTTTATTGGGGGTTATCCAAAGGGCAGTCATTTTGGCAGCGTGGTTGGAAATCGTTCCATGGATGGACGCAAACTGTATCAAAAATATGTGGAAGGCGCGGTGAGTCTAGATGGCCCAGAAATGGCAAGGCTGGCCAAAGCCGTTACTGAAACGGGGGTGCATACGGTCATTGGCATCATCGAAAAATATGGTCGTACCTTGTACTGTACTTGTGTGACTTTGGCGCCAGAAACGGGTGTTGCAGGTATCCATCGTAAACTCATGCCAACAGGACAAGAACGTTTGATTTGGGGTTTTGGCGATGGTTCAACCATTGAAACCGTAGATAGCCCTTATGGCCGAATTGGCAGTGTGATTTGTTGGGAAAATTATATGCCGGCATTAAGACAAGCGATGTATGCACAAGGAACTGAGATTTACTGTGCACCGACTGCAGATGACCGTAAAACTTGGGCCAGTTCAATGATTCATATTGCAGTTGAAGGTCGGGTATTTGTGCTGTCATCGTGTCAGGTAACCAAACTTTCTGATTATCCTGATTATTTTCAAGAACAATTTATTATGAAAGATCATCAGGAGGATGACTATCTTATGCATGGTGGCAGCATGATCGTAAATCCATATGGGGAAGTGTTGGCAGGGCCTGTTTATGATGAAGAAGTTGAACTTTATGCGGATATAGATTTAAGCATGATTCAACAAACCAATCTTGATTATGATGTTTGTGGGCATTATTCACGTCCCGATGTTTTTAATTTACAGGTGGATACAGCCCCGAAAAGCGCAGTCGAGTTTTTAAACTCAAACTAAATTAAAGCAAAAATTTGTATCGCAATAAAAATGCTGAGCAGCACATGCTCAGCATTTTTATTTCAGTATTTTCAGCTTCGGATTTTTGTTTTCATAACGGTGTTGTCAATGACTTAACCTTCAGCCTTGGCAGTTAAAAATTTACTTTGATAATGATGGTCAAGCAAAGTAAATAATGCAGCACCGCCCACGAGTGCCAGTCCAACACTACAGGTCATGATCCAGCCACCATGATGCCATGCATAGACCCCAAGCGCTGAACCACAGGCGCCACCAGCAAAGTAAAAGGTCATATAAATGGAGTTAATCCGTGACTTTGCACTGGGATGTAAGCGAAAAATAATATTTTGATTACTGGTATGTACCAACACCAAAGCCAAGCTGATCAGGCCATAACCCAAGATATAGCTAATTAGGGATTGGCCACCGAAATATAGAAAAACCCAACTGATTACAAAGGTCAGGATACCGAGCCAAGTCAGGATTTGAGTATGCCCACGGTCGGCAAGTTTACCGATTTTCGTGGTGGCTAAAGCGCCAAAGACCCCGATCAGCGTCACTACCCCAATAAATACATCGGAGAGATTAAAGGGCGATGAAGTCAGCAGCACCGCGATGGTTGAGAACAGAATACTCATGGCAGCAAAGCAGAAGGCGCCAATCAGGGCGCGATAAACTAAGCGTCGCTCACTCAGCATCAGACGTGCCATGGATTGAAATATTTCCAGATAATTCATTTGGGACGTGGCAACTTGAGGAAGTTTGGCGCTTAACAGATAGGCCAAGATCAGCATCAAGACCGCACTCACCATATAAATCACTTTCCAGTTAAAGAGGTTCGACAATAATCCCGATAAACTGGTGGACAGCAATAAGCCAACCAACAAACCACTCATCAGAAAGCCAACCACTTCACCGGTTTTTTCTGGTCGGGTAGCAATAGCCGCCAATGGAATCAATACTTGAGCTGCAACTGAAAACAATCCAACGATAATGGTGCCCACCCAAAGCATGGGTAAATTGACTGCAAAAGTGCAGATCAATAAACCGACCGCGGCAAAGAACATCAAGATCGGAATAAATTTGGTTTTATTGACGATATCGCCAACAGGCACAATAAACAGGAGGCCGAGTGCATAGGATACTTGCGCAAAAGTGACGGTCAATGCGGCTTGAGATTCGGATACTGCAAAGTACTGTTGAATAGAGTGGATTAGTGGTTGGCAATAATAGTTCGCGCCAGCGCAGAGCCCACAGGCAATCGCCATTAACCAAAGCAATGATTTATTGTGCGTAATATCGTATACAGGGGACATCGAACTTCCAGATTAAACGCCTTATAAGCAATAGGCGGTTGCTTCAATTGCAATCAGCATGTCGGGTAAAGCTAAGCAGGGAACGGGAATCAGGCTACAGCTTGGAAAAGGCTGGTTTTCCCATAGCTGCTGCATAACCTGTGTTACAGCTTGATATTTATTGGCATCATATTCAACCACATAAATGCGTAACACTGCGAGGTCGAGAATTGTAGCATCGACCTCTTTTAAAACGAATAGTATATTTTCAAAAGCATATTGCACTTGTTCTTGAAAATCGGGGGGAATTTCACCTTGACGATTTTTTCGACCTTGTTCAGATAGATGCACCACCCGCAGAAAATGGCGTACTTCTACGGCATGACCATGTGCTAAGGGCGAAGCCGCTGCCGATGTATGGGGCGTGGGGTTAATAAAGGCAAAGGACGGAATGTGCTGATGCTGCGAGACAAAATTCATTGTGTGACGCTTGAGGAAATGAGGTTGTGTTAGTATCAAAGCTCAAGTTAGGTTGAGGTCAAGCGGTTTATGTCAGAAAAAGATGCGCATCAGTGGATCAGTATTGGAGAGCTGTCACAACGAAGTGGGGTCAGTGTTTCTGCAATTCGGTTTTATGAAGAAAAGCAGATGATTTCAAGTACCCGCACCCAAGGCAATCAACGACGTTATCAACGGGGGATGTTGCGCCGAATTGCGATTATTAAAGTCGCGCAACAGGTGGGGATTAGCTTACAGCATATTAAAGATGCCTTGGCCGTACTGCCCAGTAATCGTATGGCCAGCAGTAGTGATTGGAAAAAAATGTCAGAAAAATGGCAAGCCGATCTGGATCAGCAAATCATTGGCTTGCTCAGATTGCGTCAGCAGTTAGATAAATGTATAGGCTGTGGTTGCCTGTCTTTAAAACAATGTCCGCTGCGCAATCCGAATGACAAGTTTGCCGAAGAATCCAACGGCACCCATTTTCAGGACTTGCTCACCCAAATCATCGATCAAAAGCTTGTTGGCTTATTCGATGAAGAGCTGTAACTGCTCAATACGCCCCATTTTCCCAATCCAAAAAGGTCGGTTATGTGCACCATGACCGAAGCTTTGAGATTGATACAGTGGAATCTGTAATGGATCGAGATGTTCGGCAAAAATCTGTGGCAAATCATGGGGAACATTTTTTTGTGGGCATTGGTAGAAATCACCCATGACTACGGCATTGATTTGGTTAACATCAATACTTTGTAAAAGCTGATTGAGGCTGCGTTCAAGGCGATAAAACGGTTCACCGACATCCTCAAGCAGTAACAGGCTTGGTTCCGTGAGTTTTAACGCATTTGCTGTGCCTTGCAGGGTACATAACACGGTTAAGTTGCCCCCTAACACTTTCCCGCTTAAGCCCTTGTCGTGTAAGGCGTATGCCTGTTGCGCAATCGAATTTACTGGCTGTAGATCATAAGCATGGCGTTGTGCGGTATTTGCGTTTTGGGCAGTGTTTGCATCTAGCAGGCGAATGACCTCAAGTGCATCTGCGGAAATAGGATTGTGCGCTAAATTTTTGCAGGCGATTTCTTGAAAGACCGGTGCATGCAGGGCTTGACCACCGTGCATGGCCACATAGTTGAGTAAAACGGTACTGTCCGAATAACCAATAATTGGTTTGTTGAGCATCCAATCGCCCAAATACGGCAGCAGTTGTGATGCACCTGTGCCCCCACGCGCACACCAAATCGCATCAATGTCGGGGTCAAGACAGGCTCGCTTTAAATCGGCAATGCGTTGCTCGACAGAACCGGCCAAATAACGATATTGCGCCATCACATGTTCAGCCAAAGTGACTTGATGAGCTAAGCCTTGTAAATGTGTTTGCGCCAGCAGAATTTGTTCTGGCTCAACGCAGCTGCTTGGAGAAACAATTTGAAAGTGCATATAAAGTCCATTGATGATGAAGACGATCTATTAATCGACGAAATAAGTTGCATTGGTTATGCATAAATAATCAATAAATTCTAATGTTTAAGTTTGTTTTTTGACAGGCTAATCATCAATATTCCAACAATATTCAGCAGACAGCCGAGCCATTGTATGGCATTTAATTGCTCACCTAAAAAAGCCACCGCCAATAAAATGGTGAGAATAGGACCAACCGAGGCAATCATTGCCGATTGTGATGCACCGATGCGTTGAATCCCTTGCATCAGTAAAATTGTCGGCAGCACTGTGACCAAGACCCCAAGTCCCACCCCATAGCCAATCACGGACATGAGCAATTGCATGATCAGTGCGATCGGTTGTGGAGTCGCCAGCAGATAATGTACTAAGGTTCCGACACAGGCAACACTTAAGGCGAGTCCGGTAAAATTCCACGAGCCAAATTTATGAATCAACCGTGGAGTGAGCAATAAATAACTGGCAAAGGCAACGGCACTGGCAAAGACCAGACTGGCACCTAACCAAAAGTGACTTTGTTGTGGTGCGCTGTTTTGTTCTTGCAGCATCACCAAGACTGTACCGCCATAGCTCAATACAATGGCAAAGAGGGTTTTAGTTGTCAGTTTCTGTTTATAAATAACACTTGATGCCAAAACCGTTAACGTCGGATAAAGAAATAAGATAATCCGTTCTAATGATGCACTGATATACATCAAACCAATAAAGTCGAGCCAGCTGGCAAAGTAGTAGCCAATGAGTCCAGCAAGAATTAAGAGGACCCAGTCGCGTTTTGCAATGCCTTGATTATTGCGTCTAAACAGCCAGCAGATCAGCAAAAAGAATGGCAAAGCACTGGCCATACGGAGTGCCATCAGTAATGTTGCATCGACAGTACTTGAGATCGCATAGGCTTGTTTTATGAAAATCGCTTTACTGCTAAATAGAAATGCGGCACCAATGGCACATAACGATCCCAGTTGCTGTTGCGTTAAGCTCGGTTTCATGGCTGGATTTCTTGGCGTCTGGGGATGACAACGGGCCTTAGTATAAAAGTCATCTGTCTAAAAGTGAAAGCACAGTTTGACTTTCTGATTAGATCGGTCGATGAGGAATCTATTGTTGCATGTAAACGCTTCAAAATAGTGCGTTTTTTGATTGAAACGGCATAATTTGTATCTACTATCACGGGCTAAAATGACAAAGCATATTTTTTATAAATATTTTACTGAATCATTTGGGCAGATTGGCTGATTTTATGGCGATGCTATTGCACATCAATTTGAGACGGGATAGGCCATGCGATTTGCAATGAAATAAAGGCATCGATATTGCTTCTTGAGTCGCTGCGGGCTTGTGTTTTTTCTGTTCAGGGGCAGTGAGCAAACTCGAAATTTCAGTTTATCCGATCTCTTCGATTTCCGGTGTAGCAATCTTAAACGGGTATAGAATCTAATCTGTGCTGTTTTGAAGGTGCAGTGGAGCGGCAAGGTGCACTGCTCAGTCGCTTGGTTTGATCGTTATAAAGTAGTCTGAGATTTGAGCGCTGATGCGACGAACGAGATGCAGCACTGGACGATGATGAAACATCGAACAAAGTGTGTGCAAATTCAAGTTTTAGCCAAGCAAAACCGGTGAATATTAGCTGAAGTAGATAAATTAATGAATCATCAGTTCAAAATGTGCCCATTTATTAAATAAATAGTGGGTAGTAATTTCAAATGGTTCAATTAAAATCCAAAAATTCAGAACAACGCATCCTGGGGGAACATTGCATTTTGCAATGTTGACTTGAAGAAACAATAGCTTGAGGAATGCTCATGCAGATCGGAATTCCAACCGAAACCATTATCGGTGAAAATCGTGTCGCTGCTACACCAGAGACCGTAAAGAAATTGATCAGCGCTGGTCATGATGTCGTCATTCAACGTGGAGCTGGTGTTAAAGCCGCGTATATTGACAGTGCATATGAACAGGTCGGCGCAAAAATTACGGAAGATGCTTATTGCGGTAGCCAAATTATTTTGAAGGTTCGTGCGCCTAAAGGTGACGAGATTCAAAAGCTTGCCTCAGGCACAACCGTTGTTGCCATGTTTGATCCTTATCGTAATACAGAACTTGAGCAATTTGCTGCGCAACAAGTGTCTGCATTTGCTTTGGAGCTGCTGCCACGGACCTTATCTCGTGCACAGAACATGGATGTCTTATCTTCACAAGCCAACCTCGCTGGTTATAAATCGGTCTTGCTTGCTGCCGGTGCTTATCAGCGCATGTTCCCGATGTTAATGACTGCAGCAGGTACGGTAAAACCAGCACGTGTGGTGATTATGGGGGTCGGTGTTGCAGGCTTACAGGCAATTGCAACGGCTAAACGTCTCGGTGCTGTGGTTGAAGCCACGGACTTGCGTCCAACTGCACGCGATCAAGTTGAATCTCTGGGTGGTAAATGGTTAGACGTTCCGATGTCTGATGAAGAAAAACAAAAAGCAGCCGATGCCGCCAAAAATGGCTATGGCTGGATGCCAGGTGAACAATACAGGCTTTGTTGCACAAACCTATCTGTAAAGGGTTTTTCAGCGATATAATTTTCAAATGAAGAAGCCTACACACAAAATCTACCGCACAACCAATTGGCCCGCATATAACC
>CAACWC010000184.1_pt1 | contig 17192 bp, 18 predicted proteins | sample 2275511 | NCBI WGS metagenome assembly CAACWC01 (sample SAMEA5312443, study PRJEB27640) | indoor metagenome | biome: indoor environment; feature: controlled; material: polymer antistatic dissipative epoxy resin | place: Italy | collected 2014-05-27 | reverse complement strand
ATGATGCTGCCTCACAATACTATTCAATAAACTGGAAAAGTTGATTGCAGGTTGGCTATGCAAATCCGCCTTGAACGCAATACCGAGTCCAATTGTCGCGGTCTTATTCTTCAGGTATTTATATTTAATCCCTTCAATTTTGAGCTGTTGGGTGGACTCAGGCACCAAAGAAATGCCCAAATTAGCCGCAACCAACGATAAAATTGAAACAATCTGAGGGGCTTGCTGTCCAATTTTAGGCGTGAAGCCATGCTGTTGGCAGCTATTTAAAATCGCAGCATACAGCCCTGCACTCACCTCTGGTGGAGAGACAATGAAGCTTTCATACTTAAACTCTGCCAAATCTATTACCTCATCTTCTGCGGGATATTGAATCGGCAAGGCTGCAATCAATTTTTCATCGATAAAATTACGAATCGTAATGGCTTTAGGATAATACGCAGGTGGCCGCACAATCGCAATATCTAATTCATTATTCAATAAACTTTCAATCAAAATCAAAGAGTTGGCTTCTTTTAATACCAAATTCACATGAGGGTATTGCTGTTGAAATGCTTGAATGGCTGTTGGAATTAAAGAGTTTAGAATTGAGGTGCCTGTAAAACCGAGCCGTAGTTCTCCCAATTCACCATTTGCTGCACTTTGGGTCAATTTCACCGCATTTTTCAGTTGGTTCTGAACAGGCAAAATCATTTTAAGAAAAGTTTCTCCTGCTGGTGTCAGAGCTACACCATGAGAGTAGCGATAAAAAAGTTCAACACCGATTTCCCTTTCCAATTTTTTAATTTGCATACTCAACGGCGGCTGACTTATGCCAAGACGCAAGGCAGCTTTAGAGAAACTTTGCTCTTCCGCGATAGCAATAAAATATTGAATATTGCGCAACTCCATATATTAAAGCTATACCATTATTGAGTTATATATATTATACATATATGCATGTAGTTATTAAAATAAAGCTTCTCTCCATTTTAAATCCGCCAAGTTATGAAACTGAGCTCTTCACTAGAAGCAGATTAGTCTACCCCTCAACAGCCGATTCCACAGACCATCAGCCAAGGTACAGTTGAATATAAAAGAGCGGGCATGGCACTGTTTTTGTTGGGCTTTGCCAGTTTTTCACTGATCTATTGCGTACAGCCCTTACTACCGAACTTAAGTCAGAGTTTCCATATTGCACCCAGTGCAAGTGCTCTAGCACTGTCCTTAACCACAGGCTTTTTAGCCATGTCGATCGTGCTATCCAGTGCCTTTTCACAAACATTGGGCAGAAAAGGCCTCATGTTTTTCTCTATGCTTTTGGCTTCTATACTCAATGTGGTATGCGCGGTTTCACCGAGTTGGCATGTGCTCATGGTTTCAAGAAGTTTAGAAGGTTTTGTTCTAGGTGGAGTTCCCGCTGTTGCAATGGCTTGGATTGCAGAAGAAATTAGTCCCAAAAACTTAAGTAAAACCATGGGGCTGTATATTGCAGGCACAGCATTTGGCGGCATGATGGGACGTGTTGGCATGGGCATTTTGACCGAGTTTTTCTCATGGCGTATTTCCATGGCCATTCTCGGCGTCATCTGTCTGTTCTGTGCATTGGTTTTTTTGAAACTCTTACCCAATTCACGAAATTTCATTGCCCAGCAAAGTATTTCTTTTAAGTTCCATCTACATGCATGGTATGCACACTTAAGTCATACACGGCTGTTAAAAATCTATGGGATTGGCTTTTTACTCACCAGTGTATTTGTCACACTGTTTAACTATGTGACCTTCAGACTGTTTGCAGCACCGTATCATTTAAGCCAAACCCAGATTAGCCTCATTTTTTTATCTTATAGTTTGGGTATTATTTCCTCTTCGATTGCAGGCAATATTGCAGACCGAATAGGCAAAAAGCAGGTGATGATCTTAGGCTTTTTGTGCATGCTCTTAGGCGTTCTACTCACACTTTCTGCCTCGTTGCTTTTGATTATTCTCGGTATTGGCTGTGTGACCACCGGCTTTTTTATTGCCCATGCCATTGCCAGCAGTCGTGTTGGAGAACTTGCAATATCCAATAAAGGTCATGCCACTTCTTTATATTTGCTTTTTTATTATTTAGGTTCAAGCATTATAGGTGCCTATGGCGGAAATATTTGGCAAAGCCATGGCTGGAATGGCATCGTTATATTAAATATTTTTCTGATTCTAATTGCACTCATCGTTATTTTTTCAATAAAACCACTTCATTCTCCATCTGTTACCCATTAGGAACATCTACATCATGCAACAACACTTATTTGTCTACGGCACCTTAGGCCCCAATAAACCCAATGCTCATATTTTAGAAGCGATTGCTGGTACATGGAGCAAAGGCTCTGTGAAAGGTTTTCTTAAGGAAGCAGGTTGGGGAGCAGAACTTGGCTTTCCTGGGCTAATGCTGAGCCCAGATGGACCAACTGTTGATGGATATATATTTAGTTCAGAGCAATTAAATACGTTGTGGAACAGCTTGGATAAGTTTGAAGGAAGTGAATATCAGCGCGTTTTAACTGAGGTCACTTTAGAGAATGGGCAAATACAACTCGCCTATGTCTATGCGTTAAACCCAAATACATAAAAAGCATGACATCATATCGTTAGCGTATAAATGTTGCGCATACATCGAAAACTTATGCGGTATTTGAATGTTACCCTCTAATATTCAAGTACCGCTAATTTTTGAACCCTTGATATGCATTATCAAATTCATGCAAAGTTCTGTTTTTCTAACCATGCCTGCAATCCAGACCAACTTTTAAAATCATCCACCGCACGTACAATACAATGTGGACTACGTTCCAAGAGCATTTTACTTAAGGCATTGCCCGGCCCAATTTCTAAGACAACATCAGGCTGATTTTCTTGTATTGCAGTTAAACAAGCATCCCAGTCAATTGCATGATTCATTTGGTGAATTAGCGCACTCACGGCATCTGTGGTCTTAAAAAACTTATGCCCACCCGAACCACTAATCATGGCTGTGCATAAACGAGCAAAGTCTTGCTGCTGTAAAACCTGCTGATAGGGCTGAACCGCAGTATCCATCCATACGGTATGCGATGCAATGGTGACATTTAAGCGTTTAACAAAACGTGTTCCTCGCAATTCGAGTTGCTGAGCCAACTGCTGTAAATTGGCATCAGCCCCACCCACGACAAAACTACTATCACTCAGTTTGATCGAAAGTGCGGTTGACGTTTCAGTCAACAACGCTTCAAGTGTATTGAGATTGATGCCCTGAACGGCCATTAAGCCACTTGCGTGCTGCGTAGCTGAAGACATCAACGAGGCACGCTGCTGGGCTAAATACAGCCCTTGCTCCAAACCTATCTGCGTTGCACAAATGAGTGCACTTAACTCGCCGAGTGAATAACCGGAGAAGCTCATAAGGTCTTCAATCTCAGGTTTTAATTTTTGCCAACGACACCATTGCAAAGCAAAAATAAAAGGCTGCGCGAACTCATTCGGATACAGATCCGCTTCGGTTAAATCGGAACAAAAGAGTCGCGGCAAATGTTGCTTTAAGCTATCTGATACATGAAGCTCATCCGCCAAAGTGAGTAGCTCTTGCACATGGACTAAGCTTTGGAGTCCTTGCCCACTAAATATGATTGCGAAATTCATGTTCCACCTTCAGCATGAACAAAGTCACCCCCAATAAATCGGCACTGCCCCCTGGACTTAAGCAATGCTGAACGAAATAATCTTCCGCTTTAGCCACGTCTTGCATCCAATTGTGTTGTAGCACACCGCCACGGGCCAAAAACTGCTTGGCTAGATCCTGCACAATATATAAGGCAGATAAACCACCGCGCCAAACAATATTGGTATCTTGTACATAGGCCATCAGGCTGAATAAGGTCTGAATTGCAGCCTGCTGTGCATTGGCCGTTTTGGCATAAATGTCGATATACGTTGGCAAGGCAACATCCATCACCGTTTTAAAACCTGAAGCCACTTCTTCAATCGCCCCTGTGATGCCATATTGACTACGCATGCGTTGCCCATGACTGTTGGGATTTCGCTCTAAATGATGTAACAGCTCATCCTGCCAAGTGCTTTGAATTTTTTGACTGATCGAGCCTGCATTCAAGGGACTATTATCTGCTAGACATTGCCCGACTGCTGTACTGGCAAAACCTAAATTAAAAATCGCCCCTTTATGGGTATTGATCTGCTGAGTTGCAATCATCATTTTTTGTTCAGCTAAAATGCCACACTGTCGAATCTCTTCAAAATTGACATCACGATAGCCATTCAAACATTGCGCCTGAAAATAGCCCTGTAACGCATCCACACTACATTGGAACAAGCTAAAGTCCATGTCATGATGACTGCCCTGCGAACTTGGACAAACCAAACCGGGCTTATGTTCTAAACTGGCTTCATCCAATAACGCCATACATGCCAAACGGTCTAATGTTTCAGCAGTAGCGATAATGCTTGGACATAAAACTTCATGTGGTTGTAGCATCTGCATATTCAAGATTCCCTTCAAATAGTTGTTCTAATCTCAGCATATCCACACGCTGAATTCCTTTTACAATCACTTGCTGTTTCATTGCAGGAAAAACTGTAATTAACTCATTAAAAGACACATGCCCGTCTGGATGGATTTGAATCTCGCCGTCTAAATGAACTGAACTCTGTGTCTGGACTTGCTGTATTAACTGTAAAATTTCCGGCACATCATTTTGATGCTGTGGATATAACAGCATATCTAAATCTGAAACCGGTCTGACATAGGCCTCCCGCGTAAGAGCTTGGTAGGCATAAGAGCCATAGACATATACTTCACAGCCTCGTTGTTCTAGCTTGTCTGCAAAATCACTTAGGATCTCACGCTGGAAGATCTGTAAGTCAGCTTTTAACAAGGCCCGTAGGGAAAGCGGTCGAGTGATCTGTTCAATATTGTATTCTGCGACCCAACAGGCCACACGATATTTACAACCTTCCACCAAACAGTTGATCGCCAACTTCACCTGTCCCGCATCCAGCCCTTCCTGCCGGCAAACAGTCATTGGAACATTTTGGCTCAGCAATTGAGACACTTTCAGTTTCACTGTTTCAGGTAAAGAAACATCCAAAAATTGTAAAGTGGCTGAATCACGCAGATAAGCGAAGTCATGACGATCCATATCTGCTTTCCTTAACTATGAACGACTTTCTCGATTACGTGATTACACAACACGCGTCCTTGACGCTGTTGCCCAACTATACGACGCTGATCCACAAGATAAAATTCAATATGTTGTTGTTGATTTAACAACACTTGGCTAACCCAATCGGTCTCCAAATCTGGCCAAATGGCATTGATTGCACCCATCTTGTAAAAGTTTTCCGCACCGGGAGCAAAAATAGCTGAACTTTGTGAAAGTTCTTTTAACTTATCGGCAGGAATTTTTGTCACCCGTGCCATCGCGTTTAAGTCCATGACTTTCACTTGAGAATCACTGAGTGCATAGACTTCGTTTGCCATTAGTCCATAGGACAAGAATCCACCACTGACGGCTTGGCCAAAAATAATCGCAAGGTTGGCATGTCCACTTCTACGCAGTAAGTCAACACAAGATGCCAAATGGGCAAAGGTACGATTTAAGCATAGTAACTCGTCTGCACGGGAAAGATCTTGACCTTGAGTATCCACAATAAACACCACAGGTGTCTGTTGCTTCTGCTGTACCAGCTGTAAGATTTCACCTGCCAGTTCCATGGCAATCTGTTGATTAATGGGTGCTGCATTGACTGTGCCGAGAATCCGCACCGGACCTGCGTCCGTCTGCGCACTACCCTTAATCACATAACCTTCGATCTGATAATCCAGTTGATGAGGAAACAACTGTTGTAAAAGTAATTCTGTATTCATGAGCTCATCCTTGCTTTAACAATACAACTTCATGGGCCGAGAGCATTGGAATCTTTTCTGGCTGGGAAATTCCCATCTCGTGCCAAATTTGTAGACCATCATTTTTACCGAACCAGTTTTGGTACTGCTGTTCAAGTTGTTGTTGCTGTTGCAGTAATTGTTCTAAGTCTAAAGAAGCGACCTTAGCGTCGAGATGCGTTAATATTGCATCACGAATGTCGGCAATATCATCCTCAACCAAAGCCTGTACGTGATTCAGCAAATAACGATGTTTACCGCCTGTAACACGCCACACTAAAGCACGATCTTTCGAGTCAAACTCTTCTACGCCTTTGACCGTTTCAATCACTTCTGGGCCAGATAGCGCCAAACGCCCTTCTTCGGTCATGATGATGGTACTGCTCAAACAAGCGCTAATACCCATACCACCAAAGGCGCCACAGGTGCCACCAATCACCGTAATAATCGGAATCCCCGCATTTCTTACCTGCAACATGGCGCGCATAATTTCGGAAATGGCAATGAGACCAGCATTGGCTTCATGCAGACGCACGCCGCCTGAGTCGACAAAAAACAGTACTGCTTGCGCTTGATCTTGAATGGCTTTATGCAAGAGACCGACAATTTTCGCCCCGTGGATTTCACCCACAGCCCCACCCATAAATTGACCTTCTTGGGCCATAATATGTACTGGTGTTCCGTTTAAACGCGCTGTACCAATAATCACGCCATCATCAAAACTACCCGGAATATCCAGAGCAGAGAGATGTGGGCTAACTTCAACCTCAGTTGGCTTTAAGATTTCATTAAAACTCTGAGTATCGACGACCGCTTGAATACGCGCACGTGCGGTTTTTTCATAAAAACTGTTTTTGAGCATCATTTGATCCATGTTCTATACTCCCTTAAACATAGATATTGCTTGGCTTAAGCGCAGGTTTACCACCGCTGGAGTCGCCCCCATATCATTTAACTGAAATTTAAGCCCTGCCACTGCATGACGTTGTGCAAACTCATTCAATACTGACTGCCAAACATGTTGAAAACCAACAGCTGAAGTAGTGACTTCAATCTGACAAATATCCGCCTGATCATGCTGTGAAACTAAGACTTCTAAATTTCCAGATCCTACTACACCACAAATGACAGCTGCTTGTTGAGCACTTAGCGGTGCTGATTGCAATTCAAATTTTAACTTTTCCATGTCGATCACCAGTTTCTAAAGCGACTCGGGGGACTATATAAACCACCCGACCATTTAACTAAATCTTTTACTGATTTTGCCGCCAACAAATCACGACTGACCTGTGTTGGATCGATATCCAAATCTTCTGGATGTTGAATAATGCCACGCTGGCGTAACTCTTTCACTTTGGCCTCATCACGTTGTATACCTACGGGTGTATAACCTGCCACACCACGAATCGCTTGTTCACGTTCTTCAGGTGTGCGACATAACAGTAAGTTGGCAATGCCTTCTTCTGTCACAATATGGGTTACGTCTTCGCCATAAATCATGATTGGCGGGAGTTCGCTCTCCATTTTTTCCTGCAACTGCCACGCATCTAACTCTTCTACAAATACAGGATGCATATGTTCACGGTAGGTTTCGACCATCTGCACTACCAATTTACGGCCTTTGATCATTTTGCCATCCACCGCTTCACGGCCAGCTTTGGTATATGCATAACTGGCATGACGACGCCCATGGGGATCGGAACCCATATTTGGTGCACCGCCAAAACCAGAAATTCGGTCCACTGTTGCGGTTGAACTGTTGCCTTGTAAATCGATTTGTAAAGTTGAACCAATAAATAAGTCACAGGCATATAGACCTGCAGTCTGGCTAAAGGCTCGATTGGAACGCATGCTGCCATCACTGCCTGTAAAGAAAACATCTGAACGTTCTTTAATATAGTCTTCCATCCCTACTTCAGAACCGAAGCTATGAATCGAATCAACAAATCCACTTTCAATGGCTGGAATCAAAGTCGGATGTGGATTTAATGCCCAATTGGTACAGATCTGTCCTTTTAATCCTAAGGAGGCTGCATAGGTAGGTAGTAGTAATTCAATCGCAGCAGTGTCAAAACCAATGCCATGATTTAATCGCTGAATTTGATATGGTGCATATATTCCCTTAATGACCATCATTGCCATTAAGATTTGTACTTCGGTAATTTGTGCAGGGTCGCGTGTGAACAACGGTTCTATATAGTTGTACTTAGGACTTTCGATATAAAAATCGACCCAGTCAGCGGGTACATCGACACGCGGTAACTTATCTACAATTTCGTTCACCTGTACAATCACAATACCGCTTTTAAATGCAGTTGCTTCAATAATTGCAGGTGTATCTTCAGTATTGGCACCTGTATAAAGGTTACCTTCACGATCGGCCGCATGTGCCGTAATCAAACAGACATTTGGTGTCAGATCAATAAAGTAACGTCCATACAGCTCTAGATAAGTATGGATTGAACCAATACTAATTTTTTGCTGCTGTACCAATTGTGCTAGACGCAGACTTTGAGGACCTGCGAAGGAAAAATCGACTTTAGAGGCAATGCCCTTTTCAAACACATCAATATGACTGGGTAAAGCCAATACCGACTGCACGATATGTAAGTCATGAATGACCTCTGGATTACATTGACTTAAACTCTTTGACAGGAAATCAGCCTGCTTTTGATTATTACCTTCTAAGCAAACGCGATCACTACTGGAAATCACGGTTTCCAAAACTTCAATCACCCGAGCATGCTCAACTTGTTTTACAAACCCTTTTTCTTTGGCAAGATTCAGTTTTTCTTGTCTACGGGTGCGCTGCTTATCCCATAAGCGCGTCTTAACCATTTGGTTCATGGAGTCACCTTTATGCTGTGCTTAGCCGAAGATGGCATTGATTGTAAGAAAAAAAACTGACGGACCAAGTAAACAACCAAGACCAGTATAAAAAGTTGCGACTAATGCACCATAGGGTACTAAACGCACATCAGTTCCTGCTAAACCTGCTGCTGTACCACTGGTCGATCCTGCCATTCCACCAAAAACCATGGCAGAACGTGGACTTTTGAGATACATAAATTTTGCGAACAACGGTGTACCCACCATGAAAAACACCGCTTTAATCAGACCAATTGCAATCGATAATGCAATCACTTCTGAGCTTGCACCAATGGCAGAACCCGTCACTGGTCCAACAATATAGGTCATCGCACCTGCGCCAATCGTGGTCATCGAAACGGGATCTTTATAGCCCATCAGCCACGCCACCATTGCACCAATCAAAAATGGAATCACGCAGCCAAGTGCAAGCGCGATCAACCCCACCTTTCCTGCTTTTTTCACTTCTTTGACATCAACCTCAAACGCCGTTGAGGCAATGGCCAAGTCACGAATCATGGCGCCACCGAGTAAAGCAAAACCTGAGAAAATGGCGATATCTGAAATGCCCTTTTCACCTTGAGTATAAATTCCTGCAAAATAGGCCAAGACCAACCCCATGGTGATGGCGATGGCTGAGCTTTGTAATTTGCCTTTGGTGAGATATTTCGACAAAAGATGCGATACATACATCATCAAACCGGTCACTGCGAGCGCCGCGACGAGGGCATTTTTGGTAAAAACCGTAATTATTTCTTCCATTGCGTTTCTTCCTTGTAACCGTATAACTAATTGTTATTTCGTGTTAAGACAACACCCTTGTCCTTAAGCGGTTTTTTCAGTCGGCTCTACAGCCCATTCGTAGCTTTCGTAGTCGCCACTGGATTTATTCAACCAACGAATCACCAATACCGTACCGATAAGCGAGGCAACCGAAACAACAAGCCCCAACATCCCGCCCGACATAGCAGCAACTACGTTTTGGCCTGCCGACATGGCAACCACAATCGGGATATACATACCTGACCAGTACAACACGCCAAATTGAGTCACTTGCGGTAAGTGCCCACGTTTAGCTAACAATTCCTTCGATAGAATTAATAAAATCATGGCAATGGCCACACCACCTACATTGGCTTGAACACCAAGTGCAATCCCGAGAGCATTGCCTAGATAAACACCAAGTAAATGGCAGACTGCCAATATGGCTGTTCCGTAAATAATCATTGCTGAATCCTCCCTGGATCATGCAGCGCTTCTAATAATCTGACTTATAATTTGCTATAGTTATAGCTTATCTGTATCCAGTGTACAATGTTTTGTACTCAAATAAACATAAATTGTATACAATTTTTGGTGATGTATGACTTCAATTGCGGAACTTCCTCTTTCTATTCAAATTAGTAAAAAGTTAGAGGATGATATTATTTATGGCTTTTTCCTACCTGGGACTAAGCTAGATGAACAAGAGCTTTGCGAACGTTATGGTGCTTCACGCACCCCGATTCGTGAGGCATTAAAGCTATTGGCCGCTGAAGGTTTAGTTGAAATTCGCCCACGTCGTGGTGCAATTATTCCAGCCATTAATTCACTTACCCTTTGTGAAATGTTCGAGGTGATGGCTGAATTAGAAGCCATGTGTGGACGTTTAGCAGCACGGCGCATTCAACCTGAAGAAAAGCAAGAATTACAGCGCTTACATCAGTTATGCCAAGACTATTTAAATCAGAACGACTCAGAAAATTATTATGAGGCCAACCGTTTATTTCACTTTGCCATTTATCAAGCCAGTCATAATGCCTTTTTAATTGAACAAGCCTGTACCTTGCACAAACGTTTGCACCCCTACCGCCGCCTACAACTCCGTGTTAACCATCGAATGAATCATTCATTTTCAGAACATAGCGCAATCTTAGAGGCCATTTTTTCAGGTCATGAACAAGAAGCTGAGGCTTTGCTGAAAGCGCATGTGGTGATTCAAGGTGAGAAATTTACGGACTTTATTTCAACCTTAGAGCATTTAAATACTTAACTAGAATCTGGACTTGTTTGAGCTGAGTTGTTCATGCTTTTGATGTTTAGCTTCATGTTTCAGACCATTCATGTAGCGAAGATAAATACCAAGAAATATGTATCGATTTCTTGGTATTTTTTCGTGATGAGTACCTTGATCAGTGCAGTATCAGGCCTCCCCTTTATAGAAACTCACTGAGTTGAAACCAAGAAGTGACTTGAACGATGCGCAACTACCCTGCGTATGATGATGTGATATAGAAATCAGCACTCAGATGACATATGATGTCTTATATCTAGTTTTATGTTGAATACTTTCTTATGTCGACTCTCAAAGTAACCTGTGCCGAAAAATATGTCTTAATTGATCAAGCATTTCAATTCGATTTTCCTGTGCAATACAGCGAATTTCAGCAACTCGATCAAGAACAGTTTCAAACACAAGTACACAATCAAGATGTCATTATCATTAGTGATTTAAATGTTAATGAACAAGTTTTAGCCAACAACCCCAATCTAAAGCTCCTCGCACTCTGCTCAACTGGCTTTAACCACGTGAATCTGCCTCTACTCAAACAACATGGTGTGCAGGTCTGTAATATTCGTGGTTATGCGGGTGATGCTGTAGCAGAACATGCATTTACTCTAATGATCAACCTAATTAAAAACTTTAACCAACAAGTTGATGGCGTTAAACAAGGATTGTGGTCAACGGGCAACAGCTCATTCTTTTTAGCTGCTCCAATGGGTGAACTCAAAAACAAGACCCTAACCATCATGGGTAAAGGTGAAATTGGCTTATCGCTAGCGCAAAAAGCCGAAGCATTTGGCATGAAAGTCATTTTTAGTGAGCGTAAAAATGCGGCGCAATGCCGTGATGGATATGTGCCATTTGAGCAAGCTGTACAAGAAGCAGATATTTTGTCTTTACACTGTGAGTTAAATGCTGAAACCCAACAAATGATCGACGCTTCAGTCTTTGAACGCATGAAAGAAAAAAGTATTCTGATTAATGTTGGACGTGGTGGCTTAGTCCATGATGCCGACCTGATTGCAGCAATTGAAAGCAAAAAAATTGCAGGTTTCGGTGCTGACGTATTAAATCAGGAACCGCCTGCCGATGACCATCCGCTACTCCAACTACAACGCCAGCATGCAAATGTCATGATTACAGGACATATTGCTTGGGGTACAGACGAAGCACAGCAACGTTTGTTTGACATTTTACAAAGTAATATCAATCAAAATATGCAAGGTGTAGAACAAAATCTTGTCTAAATACATCATGCTTCAATAGACTTTGCATCAATAAAAAAGCAGCAGACTCGAATTAAGTCATGCTGCTTTTTTATATCAGAACTTTAATGGTCGTTAAGTCCGAAACTATTGCTTAAACTTTTTAATGCTTTTTGAGAGATGAGCACGCATCATTTGACGCGCCAAAAGTCCATCTTGATCCACAATGGCATTGAAAATATTAACATGGTCATGATGTACCGCTTTTAAATACTCTTCACGATTTTCTGGACTTTGTTCAATCGACTTCACCCGTGCACGCGGGATAATTTTCTCACCCAAGTACTTCAAAAAGTCCACAAAATATTGGTTGGCAGAGGCCTCAGCAATCGCAATATGAAAGTCATAATCGGCTTTGACGGTGCCATCATTTTCACCCGATGAAATATGCATTTCAAAATCATTTAATGCCGCTTTCATCTGATCAATATGTACTTGTTTACGACGTTCAGATGCCAAAAATACGGCTTCCGACTCTAAACTGATCCGCAATTCCAGTAATGCCACAATGTCATTGATGGTTTCTAAACTGGCATTTGAAAGTAAAAAATTTTGTTCGATAGAATGTTCTTTGACAAAAGTACCAATGCCATGACGGGTCTCGACATAACCGAGAGAACGTAATTCGGTAATAGCCTCTCGAATAACCGAACGACTCACTTCAAACTGTTCAATCAGTTCAAGTTCTGTCGGAATTTTTTCTCCAACCGTAAAGTCTCCTGATTGAATTTTTTCAATCAATTGCGCGACGATGATTTGGCTTAATTTTTTTGTTGATCTAGATTTAATCGCACTAGACATAATGAAAGAGACTCACCAAATATTGGAAAATTAGAGACTTAGTTTACTATAACCCAACCCAATAGTCCTATAGTAAGTTGTTTGAACTTCAATTGTTATGGGGAGTGGTGATACATCATATCAGTCTGATCGTATCATCCAAACTAACACTGTTTATTCAAAAAAGGAAATACACGCCTGACATGCTCGTACACTAGATCTTGAAGCCTAAAACCTTCAGTAAGATTCGGACTGTTTTGGAAATTTCGCCTCAAATTCTGCTTTTTTATAAGCCTCATAGGAGGCCTTGCTGATCATAACCGCAGATTCACGGCCTTTTCTGGTGATTTCGACGGGATCACCCGCGACTGCTTTATCCATAATCATAGACAACAGCGCTTTGGCATTACTACAGTTAAAACTTTCCATACCCTACCATCCTTAAGAAAGCCACGCGATGACGAATCACAGCGTGGCTCAGAAAAAATTGGATTGACTTATAGTGCTGCTTTGGTCAACTCACCATTAATCAAGCGGTTAATCTGCAAAGGGTTTTCATTTTTAAGTGCATCTGGCAACAGAGCTTGTGGTGTGTTTTGATAACATACTGGACGCATGAAACGCTCAATTGCACCCGTACCTACCGATGTACCGCGCGCATCACTTGTTGCAGGGAATGGACCGCCATGCACCATCGCATCAGACACTTCTACCCCCGTTGGGAAGCCATTAAATAACACACGCCCTGCTTTACGCGTGAACAGTGTTAATAATGCTTGTGCCTTCGCCAATTCAGCATCTTCACCAATAATGGTTGCAGTCAATTGCCCTGCCAATTGTTCAAGACCTTGTAATAAGGTTGCTTCGTCGTCTACTGCAACAACAATCGACATTGGACCAAACACTTCATGTTGTAGCTTGGCATTACCTGCCAACAAAACGCTTTGGTCTGCTTGGAACAAGTTAGCCGATGCTTGTGAAATCAACGTCGCTGCTTGACCTTGAGCAATCTGCTCAAAACCTGTCTCTGCATTGAGTGCAGCCACACCCTGTTGATAGCTTTTCAACGTCCCTGGATTTAACATCACTTGTGGAGCGGCTTGCTCGGTATGAGCAACTAAAGCTTCAACAAAGCGATCAAATTCAGGACTTTTCACGCCTAAAATCAAACCTGGTTTGGTACAGAACTGACCACAGCCCATGTTAAATGATGCCACGGTATCTTGTGCAATTTGTGCACCACGAACTGCCAATGCTTGCGGCATCACCACCAATGGATTCACACTCGACATTTCTGCAAAGACAGGAATCGGTTGTGGACGGTTTTGCGCAATGTTATACAGCGCCATACCACCATCCAAAGAACCTGTGAAACCCACAGCTTGAATTAAAGGATGTGCCACCAAATCTGCACCAATACGTCCGCCAAAGATCATATTGAAAGTACCAGCGGGCATACCACATTTTACGACGGCTTTTTCAATGGCTTCGGCCACCAATTCAGCCGTTGCCATATGGCCTGAGTGTGCTTTAAACACCACTGAACAGCCTGCAGCCAAAGCAGCAACGGTGTCGCCACCCGCGGTTGAAAATGCCAGTGGAAAATTACTCGCACCAAACACGGCAACAGGACCTAAACCAACTTTATACTGACGTAGGTCAACACGAGGCATCGGCTTACGATTTGGCAATGCAGGATCAATACGTGCAGCATAAAAATCACCACGACGTAACAACTGAGCAAATAAACGCAACTGACCTGTAATACGCCCTGTTTCACCTTGCAAACGCGCCAAAGGGAGACCCGTTTCTAAAGATGCAACCTCTTGTAGTGATGCACCTAAAGCTTCAATTTCAACGGCAATTTCATCTAAGAAACCTGCGCGTTGCTCTTGCGAAGTTTGGCTGTACAACACAAAAGCGGCTTCTGCGGCTTGAGCTGCAGCATCAACTTCTTCAATACTCGCTTGACTAAAGAGATAACCCGTAGGTTGATAGTCTGTTGCATTAATACTTTCAAGTGCAGCTGCATGTACTGCTACACGCTGACCCTTGATAAATTGCTTCCCTATATTCAATGCCATGAATAAACTCCAATGCCTAAATTTCTAAACTTATTGCGGACCTAAAGTTGCAATTAATGCAGCCAAATCTTCGAAGTCTTTCGGCGTTAAATCACTTAATGGTGGACGTACAGGACCTGCATCATAACCCACAATCTTCGCACCCGCTTTAATCATACTTACGCCATAACCGGCTTTACGGTCACGGATTTGGATTAACAGCAAGAAGAAATCTTTGATTAAACGATCAGTCGTTGCTGTATCGTTAGCACGGATTGCGTGGTAGAACTCCATGGCAGTTTTTGGAATGAAGTTAAACACTGCAGATGAATACACTGGACAGCCCAATGCTTTGTAAGGTGCTGCAAATACTTCAGCTGTTGGTAAACCACCTAAATAAGATAAACGATCACCGACAGTTTGGGTAATGCCTGTCATCATATCGATTTGACCAGAACTGTCTTTAAAGCCGATCAAGTTCGGGCAAGCAGCGGTTAGCTGTTGTAATGAATCAAGAGTCAGAAGAGATACACTACGGTTATAGAAAATGACACCGAAGTCTACAGAGTTACATACTTGTTTAACGTGTTCGATCAAGCCTTCTTGGCTCGCTTCCGTTAAATAATGTGGCATTAGAAGAATACCTTGAGCGCCAAGACGTTCTGCTTCTTGAGCTTGTGCAATCGCTTGACGTGTTGGACCACCTGCACCCGCAATAATTGGCACGCTGCCTTTACAGGTATCAACCGCGGTCTTAATCACTTCAGAATATTCATTGCCCGTTAATGAGAAAAACTCACCTGTACCACCCGCAGCAAAAAGTGCACTTGCACCGTAAGGTGCTAACCATTCTAAACGCTTTGCATAGGTTGCTTTGTTGAAATCACCATTTTTGTCAAAGTCAGTTACTGGGAAAGAAAGTAAACCATCAGAAATAATACTCTTTAACTCAACTGCTTCCATTGTAACTCTCCATAGTCATCTATAAGTTGTCTGACATCCTACAATATAACTTTTCAATATCCAATCTTTTTTCTCAAAAAGCCCAAAAAATTGCTCGAGAGTTAAATAGTAGGCAAAAAATCTTATACTTTTTCAACTAATTGCTGATTTAGTTCCTCTTTTAAAAAGAATAAAATATGATGTTTTATACGTATAAATAAGTTTCTCTTAGGCAAACGAGCAAGTCATCATACCTCTTTATTTTTTTAAATTATTAATATTCAATAACTTAATAAAAAACTCATTAAAATCCAAAAAAAACAAATTGCAAACAATTCAAAAATAATCATAAGATGTCATACATCTTTAAAGAATTGCTTAGAGCATTTGGGAAGAAATAGTGTATTTGCTCATGATGCTAGAGTACCTATTTGGTTAAATAGACATGAAGTCACTCTAATTTGAATGCGCACAAATTAGGTTACGGATAGAAGAGTTTGTGTATGGAAAACTTACAAACGCAAAGCGCCGCTACAGTTGCAACGGCCAAACATACCAAGACCCGCTACTTAATTTTAGCGATGATCTTTATTGTCACCTCATTAAACTACGGTGATCGTGCCACCCTTTCTATGGCTGCTTCACCAATGACACAAGAGTTGGGAATTGACTCTGTGACCATGAGCTATATTTTTTCTGCGTTCGCATGGGCCTATGTGATTGGTCAGATTCCTGGAGGTTGGCTACTCGATAAATACGGTGCACGAAAAGTTTATTTTGCCAGTATTTTTTTATGGTCATTCTTCACGATTTTAATTGGTTTTTCGGATATTTTCGGCAGCACTGGCGCTGTCATTAGTGTCCTATTTTTATTGCGTTTCCTTGTTGGCTTATCTGAAAGCCCTGCTTTTCCAGGCAATAGCCAAATTGTGGCAGCATGGTTCCCCACCAAAGAACGCGGTACAGCAGCAGCCATCTTTAATTCTGCACAGTATTTTGCAACCGTGATCTTTGCTCCATTTATGGGCTGGCTCGTTGCACAAGTTCATTGGCAATCTATTTTCTGGATTATGGGTGGTCTTGGTATTGTCGTATCGTTTATTTGGCTAAAAGTGATTTATAGCCCAGTCAACCATCCAAGTGAACCGTACCGGGTTTGTCGGAGACTTTTTTATTTAAGTTAGGCCACCTGACCTAACGGATTAATCTTATCATAGTACATTGCTTCAAACTCAAAAGGCGATACATAACCCAGTGCACTGTGTACACGCTTTTTGTTGAACCAATCTACCCAATTTAATGTCGCAAGTTGTACATCCGCTAAACCTTGCCAA
>CAACWC010000268.1_pt1 | contig 17914 bp, 32 predicted proteins | sample 2275511 | NCBI WGS metagenome assembly CAACWC01 (sample SAMEA5312443, study PRJEB27640) | indoor metagenome | biome: indoor environment; feature: controlled; material: polymer antistatic dissipative epoxy resin | place: Italy | collected 2014-05-27 | reverse complement strand
GCCCAAGGACTTCCCGCTATTTCAATGAGAAGACGCAACTTCACAATATAAAAATCAAATCGCCAGTTTTTAGTGGATTCAAATTGAAATCTACGCTCATAGCCAATTAAATGTTCTTCTAATTCTTGGAATAGGGCTTCTTCAGCTTCTAGGTATTTTTCTTTTGCCTTTGGTAAAGGTTTAGAGCGTGGTTTGGTTTTAGTTGGGCGCTTTTTGGTTTTCTGGAAGTAGTCGTTTGCATTCATATATTGCGCCCATTAAAAAACCACCCGAAGGTGGTTTAGTTTAAAACAACATCGACATCTGCCCAAACTCATAAATCGTTAATGCAAGGACAAAGGCCGAAACCGAGATTATAAGCACATCTTGTGAAGCCATACTTTTCTCCCTTTATTGTTCTTTTTTTATACTCTCACAATTAAAAAAATTATCAACACTAAAAGAATACATTTCTCACAATTTATAGGGATAGATATGTAAGAAATTATACAATAGTGGTTTATTTGTTAATTAATCGTACAGGCTTGTTCTTAGATTCTTAACCCGCTGTTTCAACTTAATCATGATGCCATCTATCGCCAGCATCTCATTCAGTGTTAATCCTGATCTACTGAGATTCTGATACTTAGACAGCTCAGCAATGCAAAATTCTAATTCTTGTTTCGCTTGTACACGATCTGTCATAAATCCCAACCCTCCGGTATTTCCGGATAGTTCAAATAAGAAAAGAAAAACCCCGCCAATAATGCATATTGATCGGGGTTCTATGTGCCGTAATACGTTCGGCAAAATGCCACCGAAGTGGCAAGGGTCTTAAACTTCTTTCAAACAATCCCGACACACTTTGATTTCTTCATCATCAACCGTGTAGTCGATCTCAGTCGCACCATGAAGGCCGAATAAGCACATCAGTAATCTAAGCATGATTTTACTCCTGGCTAATCAAGCATTTTAACTTGGTGTGATTACACTAATATTTCTCAGGGCAATAAAAAAAGGATGTGGTGATCTGCCACACCCCTGCCTATAGTTCGATATTAATCAGCTCGGCAACTGATCTACCGCTACTCACAATCACATCAACCTTACATGCACGGTTAACTTTACTTGCTTTCATTCTCTTTAAGGTCGGGTTGCCAAGCCCTAGCTGGAATTGCCTAAACCATCTAGGCGTTTACTCAAGGCATGTTCTGTAAGCTGGCACACTCACAGGATAGGGTTGCCAAATTTCGGCAACAAAAAAGCCCAGTCATTTGACCGAGCTTTGATGTATGTAAAATCTGGGTGGCGGCATTAAATTTTAAACCACTACGAATAAAGTCAAGCCGCCATAAAAAAAGCCTAATCCACGGGGACTAGGCTATAAACTTTGAATCTTTTTTCGTTGGTAGCGGGAGCTGGATTTGAACCAACGACCTTCGGGTTATGAGCCCGACGAGCTACCAGACTGCTCCATCCCGCATCAACGAGTTAGCTTTATACGCCCTAAGCAACCACAAAGCAAACTTTATTTGAAATATAAGCACTTATAGTATTAACGAAATTCAAAATATCTAAAGCCTACCCTAAAATTGCTTCAGTTATAAATGCTGGATGAGATGCTCGATAGAGGCTCAATCTTCTCTTTTCACCCTCTAAAAACAACTTGGGTTCTTCTGACCATATTGATTTTCTCGAATCAAGCCCGGATAGACCTAATGCCCAATCAGAAACAGCCCCATAAACAAAAGTATTATCAGCGAAAATTAATTTGGTCTTGTTATGTGTAATATTTATAAGAACTTTATGTGTTGGTAATGAACCGAATACACTAATCTGTGTGTAAATGTATTTATAGATTTCAGGCATATAGAGGGACATTTAAAAGAGAGCGTCACTATACCATCTTAGTTGTTTAAAAAGCCCATCAAAGCCCATGCAATTTGTATACAGCAATAAAAAAGCCCTACATCTCTGTAAGGCTTTTCCCCTTGACTCATTTTGCGCTGATACAAGGAATCGTTGTTTTTTTATTTACAACAAAATAATTAAATCATTAATCGAATAAAAAATGAAGCAAAAAAAACCTGCAACTTGGGGAAGGTGCAGGTATAAACTGATATTAACTATCATGGAGAACTTAATACCACTAATATACTTGGTTTATATTGAGATCTCATTCACATTTTATTCCAAATTATTTAGGAATAAAAAAAAGCCCACCATTTGGCGAGCTTTCCTTGATGCTTAAACCTATTCTTTTGAACACTTCACTTCAAACTGGTATTCGTCTTGGGTAACCTTAATTTTAATATTTTTATATTTTCGTTTGTTTGGATCCATTGCCGACCCTGCTACTTCCTCAAAAAAGCTACGATCATTCATTAGCTCGCCATACGCTTTATAACCCAACAAAATCTTTTCAGGTTTTTTGCCGTTAACTACTAATTCACTAAGAGTATCATCTAATTTCTTGACAGTTAGAATTGCCATTTCAGTTAAAGCTCAAAACAAAAATTCATTATTGCTTATTTTCATGAACAAACTATGTCAAAAAAAGCCCATCGTTTGATGAGCTTTTAAAGCTTGGTCTCGGATAAACCGTAATACGACCAGTATAGTGAAACTATAGCTTAGTCTTCGCAAAAACGAAATACCTATGCCTTTAATTCTTTGTAAGTATTTTTCTTATACAACTCTATTGATTTTGATGCTTCATTAATTGCTGACTCGATCGCCATGACCATTAGCTTTTCGTATTGCTTCCATGTCATCCGATAATTATCAACATTCATTTGCATGGTATTAATCCCCGCATAGTACAAACGTCCTTGAGCAGTGAAGTTATTCTCAAGCTGGGGATCTAAAGAGAAATCTATAACCATGCGTGCAATTAAGTAAGCCAAGTGATTCATAGTAATTTGCTCAGGCTCCCGTTTCTTATCAGCCACGGCGTTTTGAAGCATGATATTTACCAGGTGCATACGCACATATTCATAATCACTTTCACACTTACCATCAAAGACAATAAGTGCTGTAACCGACTTCGCCAGTTGCGTATCCATTGTAGCAATGGCACCTAAACGATCTTCGTAATTCAAAGGCTTCTCCCCAGTGCCATGAGCTTGTGGCTCAAAGTTTGGCGACTTTGCAGTAATGCCATGAGTCAACCATTCAAATTGTTCAAATTTATCTGCCATAACTGCATTCATCCCAAATCCCCTACCATCTTCTCTATTTGCTCAATCGCTTTGCCGCTTTTCACTTGCTCAGTGCTAAACCGTATTACCTGATAACCCATCATCGTTGCTGCGTTATATTTCTCTAAGTCTCCTAAATACCCTTTACCCCGTGTATGCCTACCATTACTCCAGATCCCACCTTCTACTTCGACCAAGATCTTTTTTCCATTCAAATGAAAATCAGCTCTCCACATACGTGAAGGGTGAAATTTAAACTCCTGATCAAACTCGATATTTAAAGCTCTAAGTGCAGTTGCCAATATCACCTCACCCTCACTCTGTACCTTTTCACCTTTGGCCTTTGGGCGCTTAGATCCTCTTTTGGGTTTACTTGCACCGATCATTTTTTTGTATTCAGCAATGGAGTAAGTTGTCATTGCTCACCCAAACCAGACACTCTAGTCGCTTTGACCAGTAAACATTCACACCATGCCGCTTACGTAGCTTTCGTGCTCGTTTACTTGAGATTGGGCGTTCAGCTGCAGTGATCATGCTGTTACCCCAATCTATTTAATTTATATGCTTCATTCACATGCGCCTCTGAAACTCTCGTCTTGGGGCTAATGTGATTGCGAATATCTGATACTTTGTCGGTGCGATTGTGGTCAGCGATGGCTGCGCGGAGGTCTGCAATAGATACATATTCAAAATCACATTCAGCTAATGGCTTGTATTCCAAAAATTGCTGCTCCTTATCGTGATAAAAACAAACCACCCCATCCACCACACAGAAATACTGTTTCGGATCCAAGCAAAAATATTCAGGACTCTTGGCTGTTGTTAGTAAACATGAAGCTATTGCCTCAGCCATAGGCAACCCTAACTTTTCGATTAAATTCATGCTGCCACCTGCTTGGCTTTTCTCTTCCGATCATTGGTGTAAATTCGATTTGCTTCACGTGTTTCCAGGGTTCTGTGTCCTTGGTTATAAGCTGAACGCAATGCCATAACCTCCACCCAATCCACCGTTTTATTGTCGTTTTGGTCTTTCATCTCTCGATCTCCACAGTCATACCTGCATGATCTTGCTCAACCACAGACATTCCGCGCGTGATTGCTGCCTTGCTTGGTAGTTTTTTGAAATCAATCAGATTCACTTCATGGCAGTGTTTGCACATGAATGAATTTTTCTTTTCCAGTTTTTTATAAATTTCCCGTGCCTCGGATAAAACACTGTTATTTCTTTCTGTAGCCCGATTGAGGTGCTTAAGGTGCTTTTTAATCCACCAGACCGGGTTTAAGCGAACATTGCAGTCGGTGCACAACACTTCATCTTCTTCCGCTGAGATCTGGATATTTTTATGTTTGCATGTGCCACGTTCAGACTTGCGTGAAAACTTAATAACGTTTTCTGAGGTATTGATACTTATCGTATGGTCTTCTTTGTAGCTCACACCCCACCTCCAACACGCTCATCCACCCAATTACACTCAACCACATCCAATCCATCATGCTGAAAACGAGACCATAGGCGATCACCTAGGTCTTGCTCTAATTCATGTGCTGTCATATTTGAAATCAACATAGTTGGTTTGCCAGCGTCATAACGTGAGTAAAGAACTTTGTGCACCAGCTGGAGGCGGTTTTCATTGCGGTCATGCAATCCATATTCATCAAGAATCAATAGATCGTATTCCGTGAAGCGATGAACAGCGTTTACTTCACTATCATCAGCCTTGGTCCATGCATTCGCTATTTCATTGGCCATGTCTTCAGAGGTCACATAGCGGGCATACTTTTGGGTCTCGAGAATGTTTCGAGCTACGGCGCAAGCTAAGTGTGTTTTCCCAGTACCGGTGCGACCAATCATGATTAAGTTGCGCTTGATCCCCTTCGTGAAATCTTTCACAAATGTGACGCATTGAGTTTTTGCATTTTGCTGACCGCTATTCGCTACCAAGTATTCTTTAAACCCACTGTTCGCATGACGGGTTGGAAGTTTTGCGCCTTGGAAGTGCTTTTCACGTACCATGGCATTCACGGCGTTGTGGTGTTCTGCTTGAGCTTTGTTAAGCGCTTCTGTTGAGCATTGCTTGCAGAACGATTTACCACGGAAAGAAACCATTTGTGCCTGGTGCAACTGGCAAAATTCTGTTGATTGCTGAATATCAAAACTAAGCGGTGCGATTGCGTTCATAGGAGCCCCCTTGTATCCACATCACCTGTTGCTGGTTCATAGTTCTGAACTTCACCCCAAGGATCGTTCACATTGCGGTTGTTTGGTTTTTCAGAAGATTGTTTGCGTGTTGGTTTTCTTCCTTGGTGTTCAGCCTTGGTCACTTGTTTTTCAAATTCCTGCACCAACCATGCTGCGAACTTTCTCATTTTTTGGTTTTCGGTGAGATGGATTTTGTTTTCCCAGTGCGCATTGAAACTACCCAAGTGAAACTGGAAATCAGGCATGGTTAAAATTTCGGTTACGCGATGACTGAATTTGGTTTGAAGTAAAATTGTGCTTAGGAAATTTTGATCAGGTTTCCATGAATCATCCTGAGCTGAATTTTCAGGCAATTCCTGTTGTGTGTTTATATCTGTAGTAATCTCTGTAGTAGTCTCTGTATTTGTCCCCTTTTTGAAATGGGGAGGGTCTGCCTTTTCAAATGGGGAGCCTCCCCCTTTTGAAAGTGGGAGGGTGGTCATTTCAAAAAGCACAGGTGTAATGAGCTCAATAAACAAAACATTGTTGTATTTCTGATTGTTAGCTTCAATTGTTCGGAAGTGACGTTTTAGCACCCCATATTTCTCGAGACGATCAAATGCCTCTTTGACTTGCTGTTTTGAGAAGCCATATTGATCAGAAAAACTCTGGTAAGAACGCTGCAAAAGATCAGATTTAAACTTCTTTTTAACGCGCACAACTTGGCCAGAATATTCATCACGCACCACTGTAGGTCGATGCCAATAAACGATTTCTGAAAGCACAACGATAGCGTTTAAATCGGGTTTTCCACTCTCTAAAACGAAGGTACTAAACCAACTGGTTGGTAAGATGTTACCCTCAAGGTGAACACTACCAACCTGATCCACGACATCATGGCCAGTGCTGAATAAACTCATTTAGCACACTCCAATTTGACAAAGAACGTCGTCTACAAAGGCGTCAGGCACCTGAAAGCTGTTAGGAGTGAATTGACTCATTTGTTTAATAACCCCGCAGCAGCAACGAGTGCCGTTAATCTTGTTAATCCAAAGGCTGTAATGCGTGCTTGGGTGTAAACCTTGTCACCCTCTACACATGCAATCACCTGTGAAACCTTGTTTACCATTACCTTTTGCTCTACTCGTTGCGCGTATGCACATAACCGTCGGTGACGGCTGTTTTCTCTAAACACCCAGCGCTTCTTCAACATGAAGTCAATGAGCTTTGATTCTTGGATGCCTATGGTTTTTGCTGAATCACGGATTGAATACGTGTTTACAGTGTCTGCAATCACATCCATGACCTGTGCCTTAGGCTCTAACACGGCGACATGGTCCTTAAGTGCTTGGTTTTCTTGTTCAGCAGCTAAGGCCAATTGGATTAGTTCCATTCGACTGAGTTCGACAGGTTTTGATGCTTTGTCTTCGAGTTCTTTCCAGCGCTTAATGACTCGGTTCCGCAATAAAATGCTATAACCTGTGATCAGAGTCATTGTTAGCTCTTCGTCTAGCAGATACTCGGTTTGCTCACGATTCATAGAGTCCAAATAGGTACATCCAAATTTGGATGCATCTAAATTGAGGCCACGAAATACAACCTCACAATCACGCTTCACATGAAAGTGTTCTTTTTCACATAGCTCCGCAATTTCACGACTCGACATCGTTTTTTGATTTTCTTGAAACTGTGTTATCATCGGCATATTCATTAAGATTTACCCTCTGAATTGAATACTAAGGCCCGATCTCAACTCTCGGGCTTTTCCTTTTTTCATCACGACACTTCACCCAAACTTTGCTCAGTCAGCGAGAGACGACGTTTAGCGTTTAACTCAACTGTCGATGCATGACGTATTAAATGTGCAAGTGCAAATTTGTGATTGCCATCGAGCAAGATCCCTTCACCCTGCACTTTATGAATTGTCATAAGGTGGTCAGGCATAAATGCATCAATAAATACAACCGTGTCGCCTTTCGCGAAATCAGACTCAATCATTGTTCGCGTACCCATAGATTGATCTTCATCTTGATAGTAGTTGATCTGTACTAAGCAATGTTTGCACTGCTCATCTTTAAAATTGCTGCACTTGTTAGCGCATGGGTGTTGTGTTAGATTGGTTTTGTTCACAAGATTGCCTCTATTAGTTTTTTGAACACTAAAAGCCTGATTTCTGCGATCAGGCTTTTTCTTTTTGAGCATTTGCTGTGTACTTCTGCATTTGCTTAAGTGCTGCCTGATCCACGGCGGTAATCAACTCGATCAACCCCTGGGTAATTTGGTGGATCTCTTCATATTCCGCTGGTGTAATTACCCCATCCTCGTAAGCTTCATACACAACTCGGTTTGCCTTTCCGCTTTTAATGTTGTGCTGCATCATTGCTTCAAAGATTGATAACTCATGATGTTTGCTTGAGTCACAATCCACTGGCACTAATGCATATCCCATCTGATGCGCCCACACCTTTAAAATTTCAGGGTTCTGCGTGTACATCATGATGGTTTCAAGCTTCTTTAAGCTCGGTAAATGGTTTGGCATCCCTACGTTGCCGTAGTTGCAAATGGTGTTGTGTGAATCACCAGTAACTTGAGCAATTTCCTTTGGTGAAATCCCCTGCGTCTGGTTAATCATTTTAAAAATTGCCGTTTGAGCTTCACGGCTTAGTGTTATTTCTTGCATTTGTGAAATCCTTGATTTGTTTCACGTTTCTTTGAAGGTTTGACAAAGTGATAATTGGTTATATTGCCAATTGCTTGAAATCATTAAGAGATGGACATAACTCAACCGCTTTGAATTTTCCATCTGTCGCCGCCTGGGCTCTCATCGCAACGATCTCAGACATTCTTTTTGAGCCTCGCACCCAGCCAGACACTGCTGGTTGTTTGACCCCAAGGGCTTTTGCTGTATTTTCCTGCCCACCAAAATGGGTTACGAGCAACTGGAAAATATTATTTGTGTTGTTACTCATAGTTATATCCTCACTAGATATAACCAATATTATAACTATAGTTATTTTTAGTCAATAACTATAACTATTTGAACTCATATAACCAAGGTTATATATTTGTTATTAAGATTTTGAGGTTCTGAAAGATGGAATTAAAAGACAGGCTTAAGCAGTCAAGAAAGCGTGCGGGGAAAACCCAAGCAGAAGTAGCGGAAGCTGTGAAAATGTCTCAGCCTGCATATCAGGCCTTAGAATCTGGTCGAAATCTGAAATCATCTTTCCTTCCACTGATTGCTAATTTTTTAAATGTTGACCCTCTATGGTTAACAACTGGTAGTGAATCAACTCCAGAAAAAAGCAATGCCGATATATCTGCGATGGAGGTTAGTATCTATCAATCTGGCGATCCCGTTCCAGATGGATACGTAGCTATTGATTATTATGATGATGTATTTGTGAGTGCTGGCAATGGCTACTTAAATTTAGAAAAGCCAAGCAACAATAAGATGCTTTTCCCTGTTGATCTAATTAAAGAATGTAATGTTCAACCATCCGCAACCAAGGTAATCCATGTCCGCGGAGAGAGTATGTTTCCTAAATTAAAAGATGGACAGGCCATATCAATTGATATGTCTGCTAGAACCATTTACGACGGGGAAATTTATGCTTTTCAGGTTGGGGATGATACAAAAATTAAATACTTGTTTAATTGGAGTGATGAAGGTAAGGGTGGCTTTAAGGCTGTCTCAGCAAACCCTGATAAAAATCAATTTCCTGACGAATACTACTCCCCTAGCAAAATAGAATCAGAAGGTATAACTATATTAGGGCAGTACTGGTGGAAACAGGTTGTAAAGCGAGTTAGACGCTAGGGCTAGGCTAGTGTAAGACCGCTTTCCCAGGCAATGATAATTCTAAAAGAGGAAAGCATAATGATCGGAACACTTAATAAATCCAAAACTGCGCTAACAATTAATCGTCAAGAATTCAAATTGGCATTAGAAAAAATTGGTGCAGGAATTGATAAACAAATAGCAGCTCTCAAAAAAGCCAAACAAAGCTACGACGCTGCGGAAATAGCAAGTGAGGTTATTGGTGAAGTAAATATCTTTGAAGCGATTATTGAAGGTTTTAACGAAGCTGAAGGCACTAATCTAAAACTAGCCGATATAACCAATATTGAAGTGGCACAGGGGTGGATAGATGACTTTTTAGGAAAATATTCTGATAAATCAGACCCAAGCATGACTTGAGGTTGATAAGAAGAATCTAAGATGAATAAATTTGACTACATGAAACTCGGGATACTCTTTGTTGCTGTTACCTTTTGCTGGGTTTCTATGATTTTTTAAACTGCGAACCCAACACACCTTAAGGGATTAAAAAATATGGGTTTAGATCGTAAATTACAACTAGATCTACTAACTAAAATTGCCGAATGCTACCCATTTGAGTGGGATGATTATGAAAGGAATGTGGATAGTGAAGAGTATTTAAAGGCCGCTATCAATCTTCACTACCTTATGGGGCATGGCTTACTGGCTGAGAATTCTACAGTAGCCAAACCCAACATGACTGGTGATGGTGGTGGGCATGTTTTAATTATGTCTCCAATCATCACAGAAAAGGGTTTGGATTTCCTACAAGATGATGGTGGTTTGTCTGCGATTCTTGGTGTAGTAACAGTTCGATTTGAGGCAGACACCATACGCACTATTCTACAGTTAAAGGTGGATCAATCTGATCTATCTCCTGCTGATAAGCAGAAATTACAGAGTGTGCTTCAAGAGCTGCCTGCCGAGAATATAAAACACCTGTCAACGAAAATTGTGGATATGGGTTGGGATAGTCTAGGCTCTCTAATGAGCTTAATTCAAAGCAGTGTTTTTTAGCAGCATTCTTAAACTTTAAATAACCAATTGGTTTCTGGAAGTCACCCACTGGCACAAAGAATTCAAGCACATCTACCTTGATATGCTCCAAATAAATCTGGGTAGAGTTTTGGTGAAGACGGTTTTCTATTAAAACAAGTGTTTCTAATTGCATAAAAATACCTTTTACTGCGAACCCGACGCAGTCATTAAGAACAGATCGGGTGGAGAGAAATATGGCTGAGACTAAGTGCGGTGGTTGTGGTTCACATGAATTTGAGCTTGTAAGCAAACAGATTAAACACTCTGAATTCTTATTTTGGTTTGTTCAATGTTGTTCATGTGGTGTTGCAATTGCAGTCATGGAGCATAATCATATTGGAAGTAAGCTTGATCATATAATTCAAAGATTGAGTGATGTTGAGGCAGTAGCTGACTCCAGACCTCAACTTACTAAACCAAAGAATAAAAAGAAGTAATCAAGTTTTGCCTAGAGCATAAGAACCATTTGACTGGCGTGTTCCTTCAGCCATTGCTATGTTGATTTTATTTAAATCAAATGCGGTAATCCCATGCTTATCAAAAACAAATGATTCCGCAATTTCGATATTTTTTTGGATTAATACATGATCATGCATGCCTGAGGAAACATACGTTCTATATAAGTTAGCTCTAAATTCTTTTTTATTCATTCTTACAAACTCCACCTAACCCACCCCAGCGGTGGGTTTTCTTTTGTCTATTAAAACATAAAAATTCTTACAACTATAATTTTATATAACTTTAGATATATTTTATTTGCTTTTCTATTGATTATAAAAATAACTATAGTTATATTTATCTCACAGACATTAAAAAAGCACTCAAGACTTCGAACCCTTTGAGTGCTTTTACAGAAACTGCGAGATCAATTATGAACAAAACCCTATCCCCTTTCAATACCATCAAGATATCTCTTGGTGTAGCTGCTGTAACAATAGGCGTGCTTAGCTGTGGGTTTAGAACTGCACCACAGGCTGCTCAACCAATAGTTGCCAACGTAGCCCCTTCTGAATATCAACTTCTTGCATTACGCATGACTGGTGAAAACCACGGCGAAGCTGTTATTCGTTTAGATGGTTTCCGCGTTACTGCACGTTTTGAAGTTGAAGCATTTCCTGACAGCTACGGTGTACCGGGTAGTGAATTCACCGCTGTAGACGTAACCAACCTTGACGAAGTGACCGTTTCAGATGCCCTAGGCAATCCATACAACGACTTCACAAACCACATCGACCATCAGAACTTCAATGCCCTCATCAAAGGCTATATCGAAAAGCATCGTTTAGTGGAGGCAGGCTAATGACTACTTCTACTCAAAAGTTTTCCGAGTTCATCAGCCAAGATGACGAAGGCAACATTCGTATGCGCTTAGGTCATTCAACCTACTTTGAAAAAGGTCGCCATATCTATGTGGTCAACAAGGATGGTACCGAACAGTTAATCACGCTTGAGGTTCATGCAGCCAAGCCTTGGATCCGTGAAAACTTTGAACGTGAACGCACATTCCAACGCAAGAAGAACTTAGCAATCGCCCTACAACGCACACATATTCCACTTCGTGAACGGCGTGAGTACAAGCGTCGCGCAGGTTGGGTTGGTGCTCGATAGCAACCAATCCTCCCCTTTAAATAATGAATAGTGAGTAATGAATAATGAGTATTGCAACTTTAATCCTTGGCCAGTCTGGTACTGGCAAATCTACAAGCCTAAGAAACTTGGACCCGCGAAATGTGTTGTTAATTCAGGTAATCAAAAAGCCATTGCCGTTTCGTTCACCTAATTGGAAATACATCACACCCGAAAATAAACAGGGTTCGATTTTGGTCTCTGATAACCCTCAATTCATCATTAATGTAATTAATGGATCTAAGCGTCCAATCATTATTATTGATGACTTTCAATATGTTATGGCGAATGAGTTCATGCGTCGTAGTTCTGAAAAGAGCTTTGATAAGTTCACCGAGATCGGCCGCAATGCATGGGATGTGTTCAACGCTGCAATTAATGCCCATGACCATAAGCGCGTATACCTTTTAAGTCATACCGAAGAAGACGCTCAGGGTAAAACCAAGATCAAAACTATTGGGAAGATGCTAGACGAGAAAATCACTCTTGAGGGCATGGTAACCACTTGCCTTCAGACTGCGGTGATTAATGGTCAATACGTATTCCAGACTAAAAATAATGGCAATTCGACTGTTAAGTCCCCTGATGGCTTGTTTGAAACTGACCATATTGAAAACGATTTAAACCATGTGGATGTGGCGATTTGCGAATTCTATGGCATCCCAAACCCTCAAATTCAAACACAAGACCAATCTGCTTAATAACCTAAATTTAAACTTGGAGTAACACTCATGACTCAGCAATACAAACAATTTGGCTTTAACCTTGACTCAGCAAAGCAAGCAGACAGCAGTCTACGTATTGAAGAAGCTGGTAAATATGTTGGTGTGATTAAGCATATGGAATTTATCACAGCGAAATCAGGTACAACTGGTTTTGAAATTGAATTTGAAACAGACAATAAAGAATCTGCTTCATTTTCTATTTGGACCGAGAAAAAAGACGGTACTCCATTGGGTGGAGTTCACAAAATTAATGCACTGCTTGCTTGTGTAGGGGCTCGTGGCCTAACACCAACAAACGCACCTTTAGAGAAATATGACTTTGATGCTAAAGAGCGTATTACTAAAAATTGTGTAGTAGCCCCTGAAGTGGCTAACCAGCGTATTGGTTTTCTTCTGCAGCGTGAAAACTACCAAAATGACAACGGTGAATGGAAACACCAGATGAATTTCTTCTCTTGTTTTCACGCTCAAAGTGAGTTGATGGCCAAGGAAATTATTGAACGTAAAACTACACCTGAAGCACTACCAAAATCACTTGCTTCGCTTATGTCTAACCCTATCACGACACGTAAGCCTAAAAACAACAATGGTGGTGGCTACCAACAAAATAATGGTGGTGGTTATGGTGGAAGTAACCAGGGTTTTAACCAGAACAATGGTTACAACCAAGGAGGGTTTGATGGTTATTACGATGATGTGCCACCAGTGTTAGGTGCCAACCAGCAAGATGATTTTCCGTACTGAGGTTAATTGGCTATGAATGCATTGATTTTAGACACTGAAACTCACGACTTGAATGGTTACCCAATTGAGATTGCTTACGCACCTTGCTCTTTTGAGCAAGGGGTGTTGGTAATCAACCAAGGGGAAGTTTTTGATGAGTACTTCTCATGCCCTGAGCCTATCGCTCTGGGTGCTTTAGCAACGCACCACATTCTTGAAACTGATATTGCTGAAAAGCCAAGCTTTGACACATTCAAAATGCCTCAAGGTGTCCAATACCTGATTGGCCACAATATTGATTATGACATTAAAGCTGTCCAGAAATGCCAGCCAGACTTCACGGTCAAAGGAATTTGCACACTGGCTTTATGTCGTATGGTATGGCCCGACCTGCCCCACACACTAGGCGCTATGTACTACCACGTTATGGATGATTTGCAGCTTGCACGTAAACACCTTCGACATGCCCACAACGCTAAAGCAGACATCTATTTCACTGGTGTAATTCTAAAAACATTAGTAGAGCAGCTAGGCATTAAAGACATGAATTCACTTTTCATCATGTCAGAAAGTGCCCGTATACCGAAGTACATAACTTTTGGAAAGCATAAAGGTGCTGCCATTAAAGACCTTGATCCAAGTTATGTAACTTGGTTGCTACGTCAAGATGACTTAGATCCTTACCTACGTAAAGCATTGGTGACTCTATGAAAAAAGCAACTCTTGTCCACCCACTCATGAGTGAAGCATTTCTGATTTGGCTAGCGAAGCTTGGATACAAAGGTGTGGCGCGTGCTGGTGTTATCTCTTTTTACCACGAGATCAACAATCGAAACTTTCCACGTGGCGTTATGATTTTGGAAAACGGTCGATTAAACAGACCAGCTGCCAAATTATTTGAAGAATTTAAGAAACATGATCCATTTAATGAGGTGGCGTGATGTTTGAAACAAAAATTAAGCCCGATTATTCGGAAGCGATTGCTAAATTTGTTAAAAGCGGCGGTCAAATTAAACAAGCGGTCAATACAAACAAAGCTGAGTTTAATTACTGCAATGTAGACACAGCGGTTAAAAGTGCTGAGCGCCCCAATAGTCATCACAATCATATCTTGCGTACACGTGCTGAAAAGAGTGGCTTAAAAAGTTATAAGCCTGTTGCCCCATGTAAGTCGTGCGGCACTTCCGAACGATCTGTGAAGTCAAATGCGTGTCTTGAATGTGATAGACGTAGAGTTAGAGCCAAAAACGGCATGAGTGCTAAAAATATTGAAGCTGTCGGACACTACTTACTTGCGAACAATGAAGTGGTTGAGTTCACCAGTGGCGGCCAGAAATATATTTTGAAGGTTGAGGTTGCGTGATGGAAATTCAAAAACAGAAGAATTTTTATTTAGCAAAATTGCTTGAACAAGAAGTTATAAAACAGGATGAGTTTGAAGATCTTGTGTTTAAGCCGGAAATCAATGCGTTTCATTCCAACTATCTATCTTCAAGATTTATGGACAACATCAACTTTGGATGGTCAGCATGGCAAGCAGCTACTACCCAAGCAGTTCCTAAAGGGTTTGTTTTGGTGCCTCAGGAATCCTTAAAAGTCGCTTTATTTTGGATGCACGAAGACATTGACCCTTGGCAAATGGGCGGCGATAGTTTTGCTGATCTCTATGAACACAAGCCGATCCTTGAAAAAGCATTGGTTGAATCACAGGAGCAAAGTCATGATTGACCAACACATCAGCTTAAATGGTTGGATCAGAACTATAGATCAACTTCCCTCAATAGTTGATGCTGATGATGCTGGTCATGTTTATCAATGCCAAGAAACTGCTAACGGTTATGTTTTTTTAAATGATTGCCACTTTGTACTTTTAAAAATGGATCACGATAGAAACCACCTAAAAGGAAATGAATTTTGGCACCCAAAATCTAAAGCTCCAAAGTTACCATCAAAGGAACAAGGTCATGACAGAAAAAATACTTGACCCCTGCTGCGGCTCTCGCATGATGCATTTTGATCGTACAAATCCAAATGTCTTATTTGGAGATATTCGTACAGAAAAGCACATTTTATGTGATGGGCGCTCTCTTGAGGTGTCGCCTGATATTGAAATGGATTTTCGTGCAATGCCATTCAAAGATGGTCAATTCAACTTAGTTGTATTTGATCCACCACATTTGATCAAAGCAGGCAAGGCAAGCTGGTTAGCTTTGAAGTATGGAAAGTTGAAAGAAAACTGGCGGGAAGATATTAAAAAAGGATTTGAGGAATGTTTCCGCGTGTTGGCCAACGGCGGCGTGCTTATTTTCAAGTGGAATGAAACACAAATTAAAGTCAGTGAAATTTTAGCTTTGACTGATCAAAAGCCTGTCTTCGGACACATCAGTGGAAAGCGTGCAAATACTCACTGGATCACATTTATGAAAATGGAGCCGGCTCATATGACTAACATCCAACACATCGCCCAAGAACTTGCCGAAGAATTTGCACCACTCGTCATAGGCCAGTCAGGCACAACCAAAACATTCACGGCGGAGCAAGCCTCTGCCCTTTATCACATCCTTGTAAGTTTTGGATATAAGGATGAATGCAAGGGCTTGGATACCAAATTACCGTTTGAGTTAATTGATATTAAGAAGGAGGTATTATGAATAAGTTTGAAGGAATGACTATTAAAGAGGCGCTTTGTTCACGCCCAGTACTAAAAACCCCCGACTTAGAGGAAATTTTTGGTAGGTCGTCACGAACTCTAAACCGTTGGCAGAATGGTGAGCTTTATGAAAACCCAATGCCTAAACCCTTTTCTGAATGCAGAGGCGCTGGAAATAACTATGACTCTGGCAAACTTTTGGGTTGGTATGAATCGTGGCCACTACAAAAAAAAGCGCTAGTTATCTAGCGCTTCATTCTTCCAAATTGATTCCAGTCTATCCATCCACTTCTCGTAGGCTTCTTTCTGCTCAGATAGATAATCATGCTTATCGTATGTACCCCATATCTTTGGAAGTGCATGCCCCAACATGATTTCACAAACGTGAGGCTGTGCAATCGTTGACATATTGGTACGCATAGTTCTGCGAAGATCATGTACAGACCAGTGCTCCAGATCAACACCTTTATGCCTCTTAAGCCATTGGAAAATGTTGTTTGGCATTGTGAGATGAGATGTCTCACCTAGCGGCCTTGTAGTCCCATCAATTGTAAACAAGTACTCAGAACCTTGGCTGAATTCCATTGCTTCTAGTAAGTAGGGTTTAATATTTTCCGTAATTGGCCTTAAGATCGGCTTTTTACTTTTCTTCCCTGTTTTATGATTTTCAGGAGGAACGGTCCATATCATCTCTTTTAAATCAAAATGAGATTTTTTAGCAAGCTTAAGCTCACCCACACGGCAGCCGTAGATAACCAATAGTGTTAGAAACAGCTTATTTTTATAAGTCATCTTGGTTCGCTTTAGGGCATACCAAGTTAAATAGATTTCCTTGTCACTCAGCGTTCGTTCTTTTACGCCTTTTTCAATACGCAGGTCATGCTTGGCTGAAACATTCATTAGGTGATTGACTGAGATTAAACCGCGCTTCTGCCCCCACTTGAGGCACTGGTTTGCATTAATCAAAAGACGGGCAGAAATGGAAGGTGATTTCTTTGCTACATCCTCCAGTAGTGAAAGCCACTGATATGCGCTTATATCATCACTATTCTGTTTTCCAATATTTGGAAGCACGTATATCTCAAAAGAGCGCTTTATCTCATTATGACTAGATTTATTGGGTACACAGAATTTCTCATACCATTCATAAAACAAAGTCTCTAGTGTGTATGCATCTCTAATGCTCACCTTCTCTTTCAATCTTACCTGTTTTGGATCAAGCCCTTTTTCAAGTTCCGCTCTAAGACGATCTGATTCTAAACGTGCATTTTTCAATGTTAAATTTGGATATGAGCCAAGATCCAGTCGATGCTGCTTGCCGTTATACCTGTAGCGTAGCTGAAAGACGATTTTACCTTTTGGAGTAATACGAACGCTCATAGCATCGCGATCGGCGAACTCTTCTATTTTTTCTCTGTCTTTACCAAGTTGAGCTTTTAGCCAAGCTTCTGAAATCGCCATATATCACCATGTACACACTAGATCCGCCAAACTTGTGCCATATTGCTAAATATGTACACGGTTGTGTACATATTTAGGTTGGCTCATAGTTTCCATTAGTGTTTCATTGTGTCTTATAGTGACGCATAAAAAAAGCCTAATTAAAGGCTTTTATTGTGTTTCATGGCTTAATGCGTCTAGTTGTGTCTTATAGCTTCTTAATGTCAGTCATAAATGTGAGCAATAATACTGAAATTACGGATATTTTTAATATCAACAGATTTTTTAGCTTGCGCCATGGGCTACCTTGAACAAAATGAAGCGTTATGCAGACAAATTTCGATGCACAACAAAAGCCGAATAGAAATTGCGAAGGATTATAACAGATGGTTTTTTTAAAGTATCCATATTAATACGCTTCCTTTTCACAACTCTGACGCTTTTTTACGTGTTTTCGCTTTTCACTGGGCTTTTTGAATAATCCATTGAAAAATCTAGAGCATTCACATCTTTTGCAAGCGGTTGGTAAGC